>Ga0068859_100000838_pt1 | contig 31229 bp, 23 predicted proteins | sample KBSSwiS22_FD_66585 | JGI IMG/M metagenome (GOLD analysis project Ga0068859, IMG submission 66585) | Switchgrass rhizosphere microbial communities from Kellogg Biological Station, Michigan, USA - KBS Switchgrass S2-2 | ecosystem: Host-associated > Plants > Roots > Rhizosphere > Soil ...
CTGCCACGCGCCTACGACGATGTACCGAAGGTGCTTCACGAGATGGCGGCGCTATCGCTGCGGGCGCACTTGGATAAGCTCGTCGAGGATGGCGAGCTCTGCTGTAATGGCGATCGGTACTCCAGCCGATAGCTGTGGCTGCTGCGCCTGGCGTACCGGACCCGGGGTGGAGCGCGGGACGCGGTTGGAACGCGAGCCGCGGCCGCCGAAGGCGGGCATGGTTACTGCAAATCCGCCGCGGGACTCGCGACAGTGCGCCGCCGCGGAATCGCGCTCAACAGAGCCAACATCAGGAGTGCAGCAGCGGTTGCGCGGACGGCCCACAGTGACACACGCACGCCCAAGTCGCTGACCGGATCGAAGAACACCAGGTCGACGGATTTGGCCTGCAGGGTGTCTATGGGGCAGGTGGCCACCAGGTTCCCCTGCTCGCCGCGCGTAAGCTCGCAGTCCGGCGAGCTCCATCTTTTGTGATACGGCTGGTTCAGTGTTATCTGGAGCAGGGAGTCTGCCTGATCGGACGCAGCTGCTGCAGCCGGCGCCTGGATTCGCATGCGGTTCCAGGTCACGAATCCGGCCTCGAGCGTTGGGGGGGCTGGCGCCCGGTTGCCTGCTATCCCAACGTTCGTGATCAGGTTCGTACCAGGCTGTATGGGCGCGTGCGCAAAGTCATCCATGTCGTAGCAGTTGATGACACCCCGGACAGGCGAGACTAACTCTCCCTGGTGATGCGGATTCTCGGCCGTGCCGGGCGGCTTGGCCACCATTTCAACTTGCTGTAGTTTGCCGCTGTAGAGACCCTGCACCGGCACTGCCTCATAGGCTCGAGACGGCCACCACGCGGAAACCAACGACTCGCCCTGGAATACGAGTTGTGTCAGGAGGGCGCCGCTCAACAGGAGAGTCCTGTGCCTGGAGTGCGGCTCAGCGTGCAGGTAGCGCCAAAGCGCTGCCGCGGCAAGCAGACTCAGCGGCAATGCGAGAAAGCCCCAGAAGCGGCCGGTGATGCCCATCGAGCGGAAGCCGGGTAACGGCCGTAGCCAGTCGAAGGGGCTCAGCCAGACTGGAAAATGAGCCGCATGCAGGCTGCCCATGCCGAGCCATATCGAAATCACACTGACCACCAGCAGCGGCAGCAGCATTTCCCGCGGCAGCTGTTCGCGCAATGTGTGCCGATAACGCCAGATCAGAAACGCGAGAAACGGCCCGATGAACACGCTGAGCTCGATGCCGGTGCCGTTGGCCGGCAACACTTTGCCGCGCATGGGAATGAGCAGGAACCAAGGTAGCGACCAAGGTCCCGTAAAGGTGTCGGCCGTCCGGCGCGGAAAGTCGCCTTGGGCTGTCACCATGGGCCACAGATATCCGGCATCGAGCACACTGGCCAGCCCGCAGGCGCCTGCGAAGATGAGCAATGGCAGCGCGGATCGGCGCACCCAGGCAAGCGCTGTGGAATAGAGACCGATCCAAAACACCCAGTGCAGGATTGCTACGGGGGAACCATCGATTGCCGTAGCGAACAAAGAACCCAGCAGCAACGTTGCGAGGATGCGGTTCGGAATCGTGAGCGTCGGATCGGCTGGGTCGGAAGCCTTATGGACTGTCCAGAGCGCCAGGGGCAAAGCGAGGAACGGTATGAAATCGAGGTGCCCATGAGCAATCCGGCAAATGAAGAAGCCGTTGCCGATGAATAGCGATGCCGCGAGCAGGCGCGGGCGCCGCTCTTTGAGCCAGAGGCCCGAATAGAGATAACCACCCAGCCATCCGATCACCAGATATGCGAGTGTTCCGGCAACGATCCCGGTCAGGGGGCCCAGCAGGTAACTGAACAACATGGTCAGGGAGCCGAACGGTACCTGTGGCTCGCCTGCCAGTGACATTCCGGCACACATCACCGGACTCCACTGCTTGGCCAGTCCGAAGAGAGTGGCGTTCCAATACTGCAATTCGTGAAAGACGAGAAACTGATCGTAGTCGGCCACACCGACACGGCGAGAGAACAGAGTCAGAATGACTCCGTACACAACGGGTATGGCAAACGTGAACGCTGCCCACCAGCGTGTGGGCGGATCGACCCCCCTCCGCAGCATCAACAGCGCTGCCGGCTGGGTGGCCCGCTGGACGGCCAGCTGGACGGCCAGCTGGACGGATATACAAGAGAGAGATGAGGCAAGGCTGCATGCGTCCTTGCGAGCATCCGGTGGCTACCACCCTGGAGCCTTTTACGTTTCATCGAGAGGTTTCTTCAAGAAATCTTGCGAAGTCCTTTCTGATTGTAATTGAACAGATCGGAAGCGGGAACTGAACAGTCTCTCAGTATGGCTCCATGACCTTGTGTCCACGGGGCGGTCGTCGCCAGCCGGGTAGGGTGGTCGCAATAACACCCGACCAGGACGCTGGCTCAGGCGCAGATGCAGGTGTTTCATTCACCTTGAGCGGAGGTGCGTCAGGGGGTCCTGACGGTGTATGAGAGGGGGCTGAGTCGTTAGGAAGAATGCCGAATCGTGGACCACCCCTGCGTAGCCACGATCCGGCAGACGGCGATTCAGTGCAGCTGTAGCCTGCGGACTCAGCGCGCGGCGCGGTATCTACGGATCAGTAAGTATCCGTAGATCGACGCATTGAGAAGCACGACCGCGCACCCGAGCACTATCTGAACTGACCGCGTGAGTCCCGCGGGGTACAGAAGCGCGGTCACGTAGTGGTCGATGAAATCACCGCTGTAGGCGTTTTCTCCGCCCAGCTCGCGCAGGTGATTCTCCAGGGGCGTCAGCGGACAGATCAATCCTGCGAGTTCGACGGTAGCTCCCCAGAACACGGCGGCGAGGTGCAAAGGGATGAGCCGCCTCCAGCGCAAGGCAATCAAACCGCCAAACACGACGAACAGAACAAATCCCAGGTGGAAGGCAAGAACGAGATCCGCCGCCACCGCTAGATTCATCTACCCGTACCTCTTAGAGAACGTGGCGATCGAGGCGGCCCGGGCAGGTCTGGGCAAGCGATATCACTTATCTTCCAATGGCTCACGGGTTTTTGTACCTCGTCGCGATCCTGGACGTCGCCAGTCGCAAGGTGCTGTCCTTCCGACTTTCCAACACGCTGACCGCCGACTTCTGCGTGGCCGCGCTTCAGGAAGCTCTACGCAACAACAGCTGAGAGCCTACTTTGAAACTTACAACAGCCGCCGCATTCACCAGTCGCTGAACTACTGCACCCCGGACGAAGTTTACTTCGGTGCACCGGTCGCACTGGCGGGCCTGATTATGATGTCGAATCAGCATACGGCGAGCGAAATGGGGTCAACCTTATCAAGTCGAAGGGGCCATGATCTGCGCGCGTGCAACAAAGCCACACGGTACTGTGATGTTGATCCAGGGTATGCGAACAGCGCGAGAGACGCTATCCGGTAGTTGGTTAGCGGTAGTTGGCGGCTTACGCCAAGTCACCTCCAAGATCCAGCGTACGAAGGCCCGCGATTTAGTCCATGTGAACATCTTGGCAGGCCGCAACAGAATCGGTGCCTCGAAAGCATCGCTTACCGGAGGTCCGAAACTCGCGGCAAGCGACGACGGTTGCATGTCGATGACCTTCTCCGGGGCAGGAAAAGGTGGAACCGACATCCACCCAACCGCTGCGGCAAGCGACAGAAGCAGAGTCAAGGCAACTAGCGACCGGAAACTCATGGGTCCTAACTACTCACTGCGATGTCCCCAGGGTACCCGTTATTCTAGTACTTCAGTACGCCTATTGCGGGAGCCAAGATAAGATGCGCCACGCTAGAAGACGGAACATGTATCTTGACATGCCCCGGTCCCAGCACCCCAGGGTCCCCGGGCAGCAAACTAATGGAGACGCGATGCCGACGATGACACAGCCGTGGCCCCAAATCGCGGCCCGCTATGATGACTACAAAGGCGAGCACAAATCGATCCGTGCGTTGGGTGCATTGGCACAGCGGATCACCCAGAGCCCGTTGGCAAAGGGTCTGCATGCTTGGACCTCCATGTTCGATCTGTGCATCGTACAGATACCGGTGAGCTATCCGTTCGACGGTCCATTTCTTCGTATATCACCGACCACCGAGGATCGGATCGAGTTCCGATACGTGGACACGCTCGAAAAGGATAAGCAGTGGCACAGGACCGTAGACGCGAATCAAGCCTGGCCGCGTCTTATCAGGTTCCTAGACCAGCTGAGGTGGTTCCCAGTGGATGTACTGCAGCCCTTGAACAATTCGTTGTCAATGACATGTTTACCTGAGGCTCACAAATAAGGCGCGAGGCCGTCTTGAAGACACGTCAACAGATGCCGCGAAACCAGGAGGCCTTCGGTGCGACGACGTTTCTTTAATGCGGCGCTGCTGCTGCTGGCTCCCCTCGCGGCCGTCGGTGGCGAGAATGAGTACTGGAGCTACACCTTTCGCAATGTTGAGGTAACCGCTGCCGGCAAAAGCGCCTACGCGGTCAATCTTGCGCGCTACTGCGTACGCCTGGACGGCATGTTGACCCGAATCCTCGGCATCAGATCCTCCGAGCGTCCTCCGGTCCACCTGTACGCCCTCCCGCCAGCGCAGGTACGCCAATTCCTTGGCGACGCAGATCGGGTTTCATTTCGCATTTCACCCGCTGGTGACTTCATTCTAACGAGCAACGCCCCGGAGTTTGATAGCGACTATTGGGGTGCCTACTACGGCTACACCGCAGCGCTCCTGGCGAGTGACGGTCGGTTCCGCGGACCCGCCTGGTATATGGCGGGACTGCCCTTGGTGTTTGCGAGCACGAAATACCATCGGGATCGCGCGCAGCTCGGTACGGTCCAGTTCGGATACGCCGCCACGCTCGGCCAGGGGGGTACGCTGATTCCCATGCGTACCTTTCTGTCTCTGAAGCGCGCGACCGTCGGCAACAACGCCGCTGCCCAAAGGGTATACGATGCGGAGGCCTGGGGTCTCGCGCACGAGATTTTCGTAGAGGGCTGGCATCGCGCCGAGTTTGCAAAGTATCTGGAGCTGATGCGACAAGGCGGTCAGGAACCCGAGGCGTTCGCCGCGAGTTTCAACATGACCTATGAACAACTCGACAAGGAATTTGCCAACGCCCTGCGGCAGCGCGCCTTCGTGTACACAATGGACGCGCCCGACCCGGGAGCTGCCGGCGAAACGGCCCAACCGCTCAACGCCGAGGAGGTGAAGGCACGACTGGCGTTGCTGGCTGCGCAATATCCCAAGCGAGCGGCTGAGTCTCATTGATGGCGCTGTCCCCACTGCGGGAGTCCGATGCCATGAGTCCCTTGGATATTTCAGACACACAGTTCCGGGCGTTGGCGGCCCGAATCAGTTGCCTGGCCGCGGACTATTACGCCCAGCTCCCAGATCTGCGCACCTATCCGTGGGTCTCGGCCGCGCGGACGCGGGAGCTTGTCGCCGAGCCTCTTCCGGAGGCCGGTCTGCACAGCGCGGCGCTTGACGCTCTGGAGCAAGTGATAGCGATGTCTCGGCCACCGAGTCCGCGCTTTTTCGGTTACGTACTGGGCTCAGGTGAGCCGGTGGCAGCCCTGGCGGATCTGCTGGCGAGCGTGCTCAATCAAAATGTCACAGCCTGGCGTTCCGCCCCGGCCGCGGTCACGATCGAACACCAGGTCGTGCGTTGGATCGCGCACGCACTGGGCTGTGAGGCGATGACCGGTAGCATGTGCGGTGGTGGATCCGCGGCAAACTTGATGGCGCTCGCGATGGCACGCGAGGCACGACTGGCCGCGAACGAGTGCGGTGCGCAACCGGGCATAGTTTACGCATCGACCGAAGTACATATGTCCATACCTAAGGCGGTAGCGCTGCTGGGCTTGGGCCGTCGGAGTCTGCGCTTGGTACCCGTGGACGAGCAATTTCGGATGGACCCCGCAGCGCTCGAAGCGGCCATTGCCGCGGATCAGGCCGCCGGTCACACGTTGATAGCGGTCGTAGCCTGCGCCGGTACGGTCAACACCGGCGCAATAGATCCTCTGCAGGAGGTTGGGGCGATCTGCCGCGCCCACGGGCTATGGCTCCACGTGGATGGTGCATACGGATTGCCCGCGGCATTTGTGGCGCCTGAGAAATTTCAGGGTTTGAATGCGGCCGATTCACTGTCAGTGGATCTTCACAAATGGCTGTATCAGCCGGTGGACTGCGGGATGCTACTGTTCAGGGATCCGGGCCGTGCCCGCGCAGCCTTCTCGCATACAGGGGACTATGCCCGGGTTCTCGATACAGACTCGTCCGAAGAATTTGCATTCTTCGACGAGTCCCTGGAGCTGTCACGTCGCTTTCGGGCACTGAAGAGTTGGTTGTCGTTGCGTTATCACGGACTCAATGCGTTTCGCACAGCTATCCGCGCCGATCTCGAGCACGCGCGGCAATTGGCGGAGACTATCCGCGCTACCGCGCAACTGGAGATCCTGGCGCCGGTTGAGCTGAGCGCGGTGTGTTTTCGTTACGGTGCGAGTCCCGCAGGTGCCGATCTCGATGAGTTTAACGCGGCAATTTTACGCAGGGTGATCGAGAACGGCCGCATCTACCTCTCCAACGCCTCCATTCGTGGCCACTTCGCGTTACGAGCCTGCTTCGTCAATCACCGAACGCTGCCGGATGATGTCGCGCAGATCGTTCCCGAAGTGCTGCGGGCGGCAGGAGAAGTCACTGCAGGACGAATGCTGTGATCGGGCGGCGCAAGCGCAAACAAACTGCGCCCGTGCCTAAGAGGCGCAAGCACAAACAACCTGTGCCCGTGCCTAAGAGGCGCACGCACAAATCAACTGCCGCCGTGGTGACGGGCGTTGGGGAGTACAGCTCGCCGGCCTGTCTCATGCACGAAATCGACGCCGGGCAAGGTTCTTTGGGCGTGCCGGGTGTTCGCATCAAACGCATATATGAGGAGCCGGGGCAGGCTGATGGATTCCGCGTGCTGGTCGACCGCCTGTGGCCGCGTGGAATCAAGAAGGAAACGGCCGCTATTGATGCGTGGATGCGCGAGTTGGCACCGAGCACGGAGTTGCGCAAATGGTTTAGCCACGATCCGCTTCGGTGGACCGAGTTTCGGCGACGTTACCTACGGGAACTGAAAGAACACGCCGACGCGCTGAAAACCTTGCGTCAACGCGCCCAACGTCAGCCAGTGACGCTTCTCTATGCCGCGAAGGACGTCGACATCAATCACGCTGTGGTTTTGCAGCAGGCCATCAAGCAAGTGGCACGCCATGTTCCGGTCATGACGGGCGGGCGGGCGTCCTGAGTTGTACCAAGTGTCGTCTGTGTAGAGCTACGCGAGTTTTGCGCCGAGAGGCACTTCCTGCTCTGGAGTGCACAGGACGACCTCGCCGCTGCTGTTATGAAACCCGGTGATCAAACACTCGGATTGAATCGGGCCGATCTGCTTCGCGGGAAAATTGACGACGCCGACCACCAGTTTTCCTACGAGGTCGGCCGGCTGATAGAGATGGGTGATCTGTGCGCTCGACTTCTTCACGCCGACCTGCGGACCGAAGTCGACCAGCAGAATGTAGGCGGGCTTGCGCGCTTGCGGGAACGGCTCGGCACTGATGATCCGTCCTACACGCAATTCGACCTTTTCAAAGTCCTGCCATGAGATTTGCTGCATATTCCCGTTATACTATCTGCATATGGTTTTTCCGGCCATCCTGCTTCTGGCGATGTCTGCGGCAACCCCCGCGCTCGGTTCCACTGAAGCGAGCGCACCGCCGGTAAAACATTGCGCGGGTGCCGAATACAGGCAGTTCGACTTTTGGGTGGGGAGTTGGGACGTTTACCCGACTGGCCGTGATCAGCTCGTCGCGCACAGCCTCATAGAAAGCGTCTACAACGGTTGCGGAGTGCGCGAAAACTGGATGCCGCTGAAGACGGAGAATAGCGGCGGCAGCCTCAATATCTATATGCCGGCCGAGAAGCTATGGCGGCAGACCTGGATTGATTCGAGCGGCGCTCGTGTGGATTTCAAGGGCGGCTGGAATGGCAAGGCGATGGTTCTCGAAGGATTCTGGCAGGACTTTGTTGCACCAGGGAAAGGCTCGCTGGTCAGAATGACCTACTCAAAGGCTGCCGATGGATCCGTACGCCAGCTCGGCGAAGCATCGCAGGACAACGGACAGAGTTGGCAGCCGAGCTTTGACTTTACCTATCGGCCGGCAGGAAGGCCGCACTAGTCACGTGCGCTCAAACATTATGGCTTGGCCGCCTGCTGGGTTCATTGCGATTTCCAGCACGGTGGCGGCGGTGACGTCGAGTACGTCCATTTTGACATCGGTCTTCCAGACCCATTTGTTCCATTCCCCGTCGCTGTAGCGATGTGCGCGCCAGGTGGAATTTCTGGTATCCGGATGCACACCCAGAAACTCGAGGGGAACAGTGGCGCGACGTGATTGCTCGTTCGTGATGGCACCGAGGTACCAGCGCGCGCCCTTGCGGCGAGCTACAATGACGAACTCACCCAACGCGCCGCTGACGGCGCGTGTCTCGTCCCAAGTTACTGGCACCTCATCGAACCACGTCAGGTCCGGCCACGGCTTGTCGGCGTACTTTTCCCATGGATCGTACCAATAGAGATACGCTTGCGGGGCGTAGTACAGGACGGTCAGCGCCAGTTGGTGAGCGTTGGTAGTTTGGTTTCGGTCCTGGGAATAGCAGATGGTGTAATCCATCGGCCCCGCGATCGCACGTTGAAAGGCGAGGTTGACGTTGTGGCGGGCAGGGGGGAATTGCTCGTTGCCGCGTACGCCTTCGAGGGCTACATAGTTGGGCAGGGTCCGTTCCAACCCTGCGGGCCGGATATTGTCATGGATGTCGCAGATCAATTGGTGGTCGGCACAGGTCCTGATCATGCGGTAGAGGGTGTCGGCATCCGACTTGCGGCCTTCCCACATGAAGCCGAACTTGATCCCTGAGGCACCCCACGCGGAATAGGTGCTGCAGAGGGTATCCAACTGCTTCATGGCAGGGTTTCGATCGACATAGAGCATGGTGTGCACGCCTTTTGATGCGGCGTAGGCGATGATCTTGCGGATATCCAGACCCGCTATCGGCACGGTCGCGTCGGAGTCGTCGGTGCCGTCGCCGTACCAATGCGCGTCGTACTCGATGTATTCGAACTTGTGTTTTGCCGCCCAATCCACGGCCGCTAGACCGTTCTGCGTCGTATATGCACCTCTTACGCGGTAGGCGCGGCCCGCCTTGATCCAACTGGTGTCTTCGAGCGCGCAGGGTGTTGCCAGTGTTGGGATAATGCCGCCCTGTTCGATCAGGCCGGCAGCCGTGTCCGACACGACGAGGATCCGCCACGGCGTCTCTTGCCCGACGTCGACATCAAACTCGGGCTCAGCTGGCGTTGGCGTATCCGTTCCATCTGGCCCGACTGTCCGGCCGGGATAACGCATCAGATGTGTTCCGATGAAATTGTCTCCCAACACGCGAAGCAGGGCGCGCGGATAGTGCGGCCTGTCGGACTCGGCCAGCAGGGCATAAAGGCCGTTGCCGATATCGACTGTGATTGGATAATCGGACAGTGCTCCGGAATCTTCATGCGATGTTATCGGCGGCCACGCTGGCAGGGGTTGGTTGAGCCTGGACGTAGCCCCCTCCTGCCGGAGCTTGCCGATGATGATCTCCCCCTCATCGCGGCTGGCATAAAAGATGGCGGACTCGGGAAAGCGGAAGTGAGTCTGTTCGCCGCTCAACCGTACACTGGTGTGATGGTCCGCCCTCACGATGACCTGTCGAACGGCGGCCGCGGTGTTGAAGACGCGGGCGATGATGTCGTAGTCAATGCCGGTCTTGGTGTCCCTCAAATGCGCCTTCAGCTCGTTCGAGCTCTCGTCATAGGTTGCACTTGTTCCGAATTTCGGTGTCCAGCTGCCGGAATGCCTTCGACGTGAAATGCCGAGAAATTGCGCGCTGACACCGAGGGAATAGCCCGAGGCCAGTTGGAGTGAGAGTCTGGAAGGGGCGATTACCACTTTCGCGCCGCGAGCAACGCTCCAGCGTTGCGAGGCAGAGGTCAGATCAAGCGTTAGCACCAGCTTTCCGTCGGGGGAGGCCACGGTGAGCCGCTGCGTGGACTGTTTATTTGCAGGGCCAGCGTTGGCCGCCACAGCGGCCGCTACGGCGATCAAGCCTTTGGCGACGCTGCGCCGTGTGAGGGTGGCAGCGTCGTTCACCAGTAGGGGTCCCAAACTCTCGTGAAGCGCATCAGTGCTTCGAGATAGAAGTAGTCACCCCAAATAACGCGCTCTCGAACGCCTATTCTTTTGGGCATGTGATAGACGGCCTCGCGTAACAGGCCGTCACCCGCATCGTGCTCACTGAGTGCGTAATTCTCGATCAGGCTGAGGAGAATGGCCTCCGCCCATGCTTCGAAGCGCGCACGGTCCGGGTCGGCAATGGGCATCTGCCGCGCCATTTCCAACAGTCCGCAGACAGCGATGGCCGCGGCGGAAGTGTCGCGCTCGATCTTATCGTCGGTAAAGACGAGGTCCCAGCAGCAGACATGATCGGCCGGCAAGTGCGCCAGAAAATAGTTGCCCAAGCGCGCACTCAACGCGATCAGAGAGATGTCGCCGTTGTAACGGTAGACGAGCGGAAAGCCGTAAATGCCCCAGGCCTGTCCGCGTGCCCAGCAGGAGTCATCGCTATAACCTTGATGTGTCGTGCCCCGCAGCGGCGCGCCAGACTTAGGGTCCATGTAGAAAGTGTGGAACGTCGAGGCATCCGGCCGTACCAGGTACCTTGCAGCCCGGCCAACATGAATGTTGGCTACCGCTCGATAGGCAGGGTCGCCGGTCTCGTCACTGGCCCAGTAGAGCAGCGGGAGGTTGAGATTGCAGTCGATGATCATGCGCCCGGCTTGCGTCGGGTCGCTGAGATCGCCCCAGGCCTGGATGATGCCGGCCACTGAGAGGTAGCGGCTGCGAAGCAGGTCGGCGGCCTTGATTGCAGCCGCCCGCGCAGCCGCGTCACCTACGATCTTCCAGGCAGCGATGCATGACAGAGAATACAGGAAGCCGAGATCATGATGGTCGGTGCGGACCTGGTTCTCGATCCGGTGTCCGAAACTACGCACCTGTGTCTGGGCCGCGGCGCGCAAGTCTTCGTCGCCGCGGAATTGGTAGCCGAGCCACAACATTCCAGTCCAGAAGCCGTTGGTCCACTCGATATTGTCGATGGCCTCGTAGACTCCGTTGCTCGAAGCCGGCGCCGGGAACTGTGCAGTGAAGCGCGGAAGCATGGTCTTCATGCGCGCCAACGCCGTTGTGATGGCGGCGTTGATGCGCACGTTGGTCTGAAGCCGCCCCATGGTGGTTAGCGGCGGTGCGGCGCGGCGGTAGAGTCGCGTTTCACGAGCGACAGCGGCATGAAGCGATGTTGGGGCTTGGAGGCTTCACCGACCCGTATGCGGCGCACAGCGTCCATCATGATCTCCACCGCCGCGGAAGCCATGTCGGCGATAGGCTGTCGGATAGTCGTGAGCTCGGGCCATATGGTGGATGCAACAGGAGTATCGTCGAAGCCCGCTATGCTCAGGTCCCCAGGGATCGACAGGCCAAGTCCGTGAGCGACGGCGGCGACCGCTGCTGCCATGTCATCGTTCGCCGAGAAAACGGCCGTCGGGCGATCCTGAGGCTCCAGGAGCTGCCGGGCAGCCTGTAGCCCCGAGCGGTACGTGAAATATCCCCGCACGATTCTTTGGGGCTTGACCTCCAAACCGGCATCCGCCATCGATTGTCGGAATCCTGCCTCGCGCCGTTTCGCTGGCGAATGCGTGGGATCGCCCTGCACAAACGCGATGTCGCGATGACCTAGCTCGAGCAGATGCTCGGTCATCATCCGGGCGCCCTCGAAGTCATTGATGATGACGGCCGAGCGATCCGGCCTCAATTCGGCCGTGGCAAAACTCAACGCCTGCACGCCCTTGCGCTCCAGGAATCCGAACACGGCATCGGAATCGCACAGGGGAGGCGGCAGGATCACGGCATCGAAGCCTGCGGAGACGAGCTTCTGGAGCCACTCGAGGGGATCCGGCAGCGCGGCCTGCTCGGCGTGCAACTGGCAGCCTCCAATGGCGCCCTGCCGAAACGCGCCCATCAGGTAGTTGGCGAGGTTCGAGGAGGACGGATTGGTATAGATCAGCGCGATCCTCGCGCCGCCATGGATGTTTCTCGCTGCAGCATTGGGTGAGAAGTCCAGATCCTTGATGGCCCGATAGACCTTCTCTCGAGTCTTGTCGCTTACGTACTTGTGTCCGTTGATGACACGGGAGACCGTCATCGCCGACACACCGCCGCGCCGCGCGACATCGTGGATGGTCGGAATCGCCTTTTTGTTCTGTTTGCGCGCCGCGGGGCGCTTTCGAGCTCGTCCAGTTGGTGACTTCATGGCGTCCATGGTTCCGCCGACATCATTACCGGGTCAATTCGCTTGCCCGGCAACAGCGGCTGTGTATGATCTGATATCAATAACAGACAGAACCCGTGAGGCGCAAGCACCTCGGCTTTGACTGCTTGGCGCAGTCGGTCGTCGCTGATGCTTCCTGCGCATGTGGAGAGCCGCAGTTGATATGACGCCAGCCCGCCGAAACTACAGCCTGCTGAGCGCCTTCCTGTTCTTTTTCTTCTTTGCCCAAGCCGCCTCGATGTCCATGCTGGCAATCTGGCTGAAAGGCACTATGGGCCTGAGTGGGGCAGCCGTAGGGACGGTTTTTTCGGCAAACTTCCTGGCAGCCATGCTGGCGCAGCCAATTCTCGGTTACGTCTCCGACAAGCTGGGCTTGCGCAAAGGAGTGCCCGCGGCGATCGGCTGCCTGGTCGTCGTGGCGTGCATCTTTTTCAGCCTGATCTACGCGCCGCTGCTGCGTGTGAATCTGTCGCTCGGCGCATTGGCCGGTGGGCTCTATCTGGGGGTGACCTTCGTCGCCGGAGCTTTCGCTATTGAGTCGTTCGTTGATAGGGTGGGGCGGAAATACGGATTTGAATACAGCCGCGCGCGGCTATGGGGTTCGCTGGGATACGCGAGCGCCGCAGCCTTTACCGGGCGGCTATACAACCTCGATCCAAAGTTGAACTTCTACCTCGCCTCGGCCGCGGGAGTCCTGCTGGTTCCTATCATCATGAGCGCGCGCATTGAGACGAGCACAACAGAGCGCGCAAACACGACTGCGCTGACGTTGCGCGACGCGGTGTCGATTCTGCATCTCCCGAAGTTCTGGGGCTTCATGGTGCTCATTCTGGGCGTAACGAACCTGTACCTGGTCTACGACCAGCAATTTCCCTTCTACTTCGCGTCGCTGTTCCCGACGCCGGCCAGAGGTAACGAGTTGTTCGGATACCTCAGTTCCGCGCAGATCTTCGTGGAAGCCGGGATGATGTTCGTGGCTCCTTGGATCGTGATGCGTACGGGGGCGCGTTATGGTCTGTTGCTGGCTGCAGGCATCATGATCGTGCGGATTGCCGGCTCCGGGCTCGCCGTGGGACCGATCTCGATCTGTGCGTGCAAAATGCTGCATTCTCTGGAGCTGCCGATACTTTCGGTGTCGATATTCCGATACATCGCGTATCACTTCGAGGCGCGATTTTCCTCCATGATCTATCTCGTCGGTGTCAGTTTCGGCCATTCGCTGGGACTCGCGTTCTTCTCGCCCCTTGCCGGCGCCGGCTACGACCGGATCGGCTTTCAACATACCTATTTTCTGATCGCCGCCTTCGCGTTCGTATTCTGGTTGGGCTCCTGGTTCTCACTCTCGCCGACGCCGCCGACCGATGCCAGCGGCCGGCCCCTCGAGTGAGCGCTGGTCGGTGGGCTTACCCACCGACCTTGTAGCGCACGCCGAGGCTGTATGTACGGCCGTTGATAAAGTGCTGACGCTCGATGCCGGTAGCGTAGGCAGGCTCACCAACGAAACGGTCGAGCCCCTTATCGGTCAGGTTGTTGGCATTGAAGGTGATGGAGAGGGACTCCTTCAGCCGGTAGTTCAAAGAGGCATCCAGGATGCCGTAGGGGCCGATATAACGTCCGTCGATGGGATTCGTGGAAACACCGAACAGAATTTCGTCTGACCGCCAGGTGTAGACGAGCCGGCCGGAAAGCTTGCCGTTGTCGTAGAAGGCCTGCAGCGTGTAGTTGTACTTGGACACGAACGGCTGCGGCACGTTCACGATCCTTGTGTTGCTCGCTGTGCCGAAATTCACCGGATTGGCGGTGTCCACATAAGTGAACGAGCCGGACGAACCGAAGTGTTGCCAGGTGCCTGGCAGGAAATCGAAGAAGGTCTGGAATGCGGCCTCGATACCACGCGCATAACCACTGCCGGCATTTGTCTGGCGGGTGACCAGGTATTCTCCCGGCTGGCAGCCGTACGCGGCAGCGAAGGCCGCGCTCGTCGGCGGCGCGTTCGGGACCGTCTCGCAGCGATTGATGCCGTAGGCAAACCCATTCAGCTGTTTGTCAAAGAAATCCAGCGACGCGTAGTTGGTCGCGCTGAAGTATTTTTCGAACGCGATGTCATAGTTGTCTGCCTTGAGTGGCGCCAGATTCGGATTGCCGGCAGTGCCGGTGCCCCCTGAGGCGTTGGCGCCGATGGCCGGGTTCAGATCAGAGAACGTTGGGCGGGTTATGCCTTTGGAGTAGCCGAGCCGCACGAGAAGGTCGGGTTGCACGTAGTAGGTCACGTTCAAGGACGGCAGAGTATTGATGTAATCCTTTGACGCGGAGAAAGGGACGATGGCCACGGGCGTCTGAGTCAGATCATTGGCGTAGCCCTGGCTATACTGGTAGGTGCGAACCACCCGGACACCCAGGTTGCCTTTGATCTTGTCATTGAAGCCGGCGAAATCACCCATGGCATAGAGCGCCGTCGTCTCTTCCTTTTCGACGAATCGCGCCAGCAGCTGCTCGGCACGCGTGGCTCCGGCCGGAATATTGGCGAGCGGGAAACTGTTGCGAACCGAATCACCCAAAAGCTGGGCCGGCGAATAGACCAGATAGCCTCCGGAATAGCCTGCATCGCCGTGCATGAAATTGGTGAGCGAAGATTGCAGGAGGCTCGTGAAATCGGTGGCCGGTATGCCATTGCCGTGATAGGCGGCGCCTCCCGCGGCACCTGGCCACCCGGCGAGTCCAGCGCCGTTGGACGTCAGGCTGTAGTTCTGGGTGAATCCGTAGTTCCAGTACCGATCCTCGGTAGGGGCATAGCGCGTGCCCACCTTCACATCACGGAAGAATCCGTTGTCGAATTCATATTTGCCGTCCAGACGTACGGCCATTCCTTTGTCCTTGGTGTCATAGTTCGTCCCGTCATTGTAGTAACTACCCACCCAGGTCGAGGGCGAGCCTACGTCAGGCCCCGTGAGGGTCATGGTGTGCGGCGCACCGGCAAGATCGCGCGTAATCGCCCATCCGCCGATGCCCGAGGACTGCCACGAACCTGGTGCCGAGGCGATATTCACCGACCGGTTATCATCGCTGACCTCCGATCTCGTAAAAGCCACATCGCCCTTCACGCCAAACTTCGGCGTCACCTGCCACTCGAAGCCTGTGGCGGCGATCGCTGTCCAATAGGGGTGGTGCTCGTCACCGCCGGTTACATTGAGGTCGGAATTAAGGAAGGTGCCGCCTGCCAGCCGTTGACTGACCAGCACGTCGTTTGATCCGCCATTGAGATTGCGATTGGCCACGCCTTCGGTAAGAGCGAACGGTGTCGTCTGAAGATTCTGCACGTTGCGTCCATCGACACTGTTCAGAAACATGTAGTTCTGGTTATACAGATAATAGGTGTAGTTGCTTTCTGCATAGAGGCGCAGGCCGTCGTTGACGACCCAATCCGCCGCAACCTGGAAGCCTTTGCGAGTGCGCTTGATGATTTCTTCACCGACCGGTATCTGAGATTGGGCGGTGGCCGACATCACATTGCCGATCTGACTGGCGTTCAAAGCCGTCCCTCCGAGACCGGCATGCGCAAAGTCGGGGACATTGCACGGCGTGGTGATGTTGTCGCAGGGGAGCGTCGGAACATTCACCAGGCCCCACACGTCGGAACGCCCGACGTAAGCGGCTAGCGGCGCGTTCGGATTGTTGGCCGTGTTGGTCGCTGCGCGCTGCGCGTATTCCGGATCATCGGCACGGATGGACCGCTCATAGGTCGCACCGCCATTCGCTGGATTGTTATCAGATCGACCTTCGCTCCTTTGGTACACGGCGCCAATAACCAAACCGACACGTCCACCGTCCGACAAGTCCCATTTGTCCGCAACGAGCCCGAAGACCTCCGGCTTCACGTGCCTGTCGAGCTCGTTATATCGACCAGTTACGCCCACCGTCGCCGTGGGACCGGAGAAATCACTCGGATGGCGCGTACGAATGTTGACGAGGCCGCCGATACCGCCTTCGATGTGCTCGGCGGTCGGATTCTTGTAGACATCGATACCGGCGACCATGGCGGGAATGGCGTCTTCGATATTGAATTCACGCCGGCCCGCGGTCGCGTATGACCGGCCATCGACCTGGGAGGCGGTCTGACCCGAAAGACCGCGGATCGTGAGTCCGCTGCCAGAGCCGACAGGGGAGGCGCCTTCGCCGCCATATCGATACCCCTGCACACCGGGAATGCGAGTAAGCGTCTCGGCCACGTTGGTGTCGGGCAGCTTGCCGATATCTTCCGCGCTGACCGAGTCGACGATTTCCTGGGTGTTCTGCTTGATGGATACAGATGACTGCAGGCTTCCACGAACGCCGCTGACCACTACCTCCTCAACTTTGGTAGTGGCCGCTGCTGCAGGAGTTGTTGATGGATCGGCCGTTTGCGCGAGCGTGGGCGCGTCCAATGCGGCCACGGTGATTGTTCCAAGCAAACTCACCAGGATCTGCTGTTTGCCAACGATCATGAGTCCCCCTCACTGATAGTCTTTGTCAGGCGTGCGGTGCGCCCATGGGCGCGTTTGCAAAAGATAACAAATAAGTTATCGTTAACATAGCATGACCGATTTAGATAAATCCACCGTGAGAGCGGCAGCGTCATTAATTCGGTTATCGTTACCACGAAATGCCGGTGGTGCGGGCCGACTGGCTCGTGAGACGGCGAGCATGCGGGGGCGCAGTTTAGGGAGACTCGCGGCGCGCGATCGGCACTCCAGACCGGGGGCAGCCGTAGTGTGTGCGCTTCGGTATGCGAGTATTGCTGTGCTGAGCTTCGCGGGAAGTGGCCGGGCTCTAGCGGCTGCCGAGCCTGCGTTGGCCATTTATCCCGAGCCGGCCGCCGTCACTTATAAGAAGCACAACAATGACTTCACGGTGAGCGTGCGGACGCCGCAGGGGTCGTGGCGGAATCTCTACGAATACAATGTCAAAGTCGATCTCAATGCACCCCAGAACGCCTCAATGGTCTACTTCGATATGACCGGACCGGTTGAGGTGTCGGTGCGCAAGAACAACGGCACGGTCCGGGAAGTGCGGGTACGGCCCAGCTCCTTTGGAATCAAGGTGAAGCTCGCAGGCAATATTGCGACATTCACGCTCACGCAACCGCGCAAGGTGTCGGTCGAGTTCGACGGCGACCGGCTTCACAATCTCCACATACTGGCGAGTCCGGTGGAAACCAGCCGGCCCGATCCTTCGGATCCAAACGTGGTCTGGTTCGGGCCGGGTGTGCACCAGCCCGAGGACGCGAGCGACGCCTATCACATCGCTTCCAACAAGACGGTGTACATCGCGGGTGGCGCTTTAGTTCGTGGCCGAATGGTGCTCGACCACGTGGAAAACGTGAAGATTCTGGGCAGGGGCATCATCGACGAACCGGAGGAGGGCATCGAGATTCGCCACTCCAAGGCGATCACCATAGATGGCCCGATTATCGTCAATCCAAGGCATTACACGCTCTCGTGTGGGCAGTCGTCGGACATCACCATCCGCAATCTGAAAACCTTCAGTGCGAGCCCCTGGTCGGACGGGCTGGATTTCATGAGCTGCTCGCAGGTCAGGGTCGATGACGTGTTTCTGCGAACGTCCGATGACTCCATCGCAATCTATGGCCATCGCTGGGATTTCCGGGGCGATGCGCGCGATTACCTGATCACCCACTCCATCCTGTGGGCCGATGTCGCCCATCCGATCAATATGGGCCTGCATGGCGACCCGGGCGAGCACGGCGAAACGCTCGAGAACATCCGTTTCCAGGACATCGATATCCTGGAGCATGCCGAGCACGATCCCAACTACCAGGGCGCCATGGCCATCAGTGACGGTGATGACAACCTGGTGCGCAATGTCGTGTTCGACTCGATCCGGGTCGATGACTTCCAGGAGGGCCAGCTCGTCAATCTGCGGGTGATGTTCAACCAGAAATACAACACTGCGCCCGGCCGTGGCATCGAGAACATCTTGTTTCGTAACGTGACCTATACCGGGGCGAACCAGTACGTTTCAGTCATTGCCGGGTACGATGCCGCGCGCACCGTGCGGGACGTCCGGTTTGAGCACCTCAGCATCAATGGCCGCATGATCGGTAGCGCGCGCGCTGCCAATATCGACATTGGGGAGCATGTTTCGGGGGTGACGTTTGCACCGTAATCCTCCTGTAGATTCAAATACTTGAGATGAACTGATATCGATAACGTATATGCAGCTGCTGAAATATAGATAAACATGGATGTTGCATAGAAAGACATGTTATCGATATCCTATATTCGAGCACAGGCGTTATTGCTGACAAGGGACAGGGGGAAGGCAAATGACGATCACCGCTGCAGTCAGGATGGGTGCTTTATTGCTGCTGATTTGCGTCGCAAGTCAGACGGCGAGCGCGCAATTTGTTCATCCGGGCGGCCTGCACACAGCCGCTGACCTCAACCGTATGAAAACCCAGGTGGCGGCAGGCGCGCATCCCTGGATCGATGACTGGAATCTGCTCATTTCCGATCCATTGGCCCAAAACACGTATACGGCAGCCCCGCGTGCAAACATGGGCGCCAACCGCCAGCGAGCCGATCAGGATGCTCATGCCGCCTATCTGAACGCCATCCGGTGGTATGTCTCCGGCGACACGAGCTATGCGGATACGGCGGTCAGAATCCTGAACGGTTGGGCCGCAGCGGTGAACCAGGTTCCGACCGGCGCCGGGCCGGATGTCTATGGCCTCGAGGCTATCCCCATCCAGGATTTTGCGCTTGCGGCCGAGGTGCTCCGAATCTACCCCGGGTGGACGTCGGCGGACATCAGCACCTTCAAGGGCATGTTCACGAACTACTTTTATCCGGCCGTGAATGAATTTTTGACCAACCACAACGGCTACTGCATCAGCTACTACTGGGCCAACTGGGATGCGGCCAATATCGGGGCGCTCATCGCCATGGGTGTATTCAACGACAACACCGCCTGGTTCAACCAGGGAGTGGACTACTACGAAAGCGGCGCCGGCAACGGTGCGATCATGAATGCGGTTTACTTTGTGTGGCCTGGAAACCTGGGTCAGTGGAACGAAGCGGGGCGCGACCAGGAACATGATCAGCTCGGGGTCGGATTGCTCGGTTACGCGGCGCAGACGGCCTGGAATCAGGGCGTCGATCTGTTCAGCTACGCTGGCAATCGGCTACTGGCCGGTGCCGAGTACACGGCGCAATACAACGCCGCCAGGTCAGTCCCTTACAAGACGTATAACAATTGCGATAATGTGCAGCAGTACTGGGTTTCCACCAACGGCCGGGGCCGCCTGGACGATCGCCCGGTCTGGGAATTGATCTATAACCACTACGCTGTTCTGCAGGGGTTGAGCAGCCCGAACAGCAAGGCCATGGCCGAACTGATGAGGCCTGAGCACGGCAGCGCCGACCACTTCGGGTATGGCACGCTGACCTTTACACTGAGTGCTTCAGCGTCATCCTATCCCCCTTCCCCGACTCCGGCTGTTCCGACGGGCGTGACCGCGACGGCGGGGGTTGGTCGGGTGTATGTAAGTTGGGCGCCAGTGGCGACCGCTAACGGCTTCAAGGTGCTGCGCTCCGCCGGCGGCGGGGCCTACACGGCCTTAGCCAGCCTGACAGCGACCACTCAACCCCAATATAACGATACGACCGTTACCAACGGCACGGTGTACTCGTACCAGATCCAGGCGATCAATCAATCCGGGACGAGCGCCGCGTCGGCCGCCGCAGCTGCCACGCCCACGGCCTCTGGCGCGCTGCCGGGTGGCTGGCTCAACGCGGATGTTGGAACAGTGCAGACGGCTGGCAGCGCCCAATACGCGGCGGTGAGCGGCAGTACCTTCCTCGCCACAGGTCAGGGAAGCGGCATCGGCGGCATCGGCGGCAGCTACCTTTCGACCAATCCCTCGACCACCGACTCCTTCAATTTCACGTACCGCCAAGTCACGGGCGATTTCACCTTGACCGCGCGGCTGGCATCCATAAGCGGCTCGAAGTTGAGCAATACAGGTCTCATGATGCGCGCGACGTTAGATAGCGGCGACCAAGCTGTGGCTATCCTGCTGGGTTCCACCGGGGGGCGCATAGGGGAAATGGGAAGCCGCGCCGCCACCGGCGGCTCCATGACCTGGACGACCGGAAATGAATATACGACGGCGCCCGGATGGTTCAGGCTGCAGCGCGCGGGCAACGTCTTCACCGCCTATCAATCGTCCGACGGAGTCGCTTGGTTCACAGTGGGAACCAGCACTATAGCCATGCCCACCACATACTATGTTGGCCTGGCGGCGTGTTCGGGAGATACCACGGGCAATACGACTGAAACGAGCAACTTCGACAACGTCAGCCCAACCAGCCTGATCCCAAACGGCACGTATGTGATCACGAGCGTTTATAGCGGCCTGGTCATCGACGATCCGGGCAGCTCAAAGACGAATGGCAAGGTGATGCAGCAGTACACCCGGAACAACGGTGCCAATCAGCACTGGACCGTCAACAACCTGGGTAACAATGTCATCACGCTGACCAACGGAGCGAGCGGTCAATTACTCGACGTCACGGGAGCCTCCAAGGCGAATGGGGCGCTCGTTGACCAATGGCCCGCCAATGGACAGACAAACCAGCAGTGGAATGTCATCTCCCTGGGCGGTGGAAGCTTTGAATTGACCAGTGTCAACAGTGGGCTGGCGCTTGATATCGTTGGAGGGGTGACGACGGTGGGGGCGAAGCTCGATCAAGCTGCGTACCTTGGCAATGCGTGGCAGCAATGGGGCTTCGGCGCGCCGTAGGCCGAGGGTCAGCGCTGCGACTGCCCGGGTGTTGGCGGCGCGGCCCCGGGTGTTGGCGACGCGGCCCTGGGGTACGGGCGGCGCGGCGCGGCCCGGTCTATTCAACACGCACCCAATCGTAGTCGGCATAGCCTGCTTTGGCACTGTCCCATGGGCGAACGGCAAACAGCCCGAACTTCGCGCCGATCCAGCGTCCGGGGCGCGCCTTGAAGGGCTCCCCGAGCGTCGTAAAATCCTTGCCGTCTGTGCTCAGACTAAAGCTCGCCGTAGCACCTTCGGTCACGCTCATACGGAGGTAGAAGTCGGTGCCGCTGATGCGTTGTTCTGCGACGCGCGTCCCAGGGCTGCCCTGGTCGGCGTCTTTGGCAATTGTTTCGCCCGCGTAGAGTCCGTCTTCCTTTTGCAGTAGGGAAAGATATGCGTAGTCCATCCCCATGAGGATGAGTCCGGTTTCATTGCCTGGGGCAAGCGGTGAGAAGCTGACTTTTGCGGTGGCCACGAAGGCTGGACCGGGAAGTTTCTGCAGCAGGAGGTTTGGAACGTCCCAGAAATTCAGTGCGTGCTCGGGCGTCTTCACGGAATAGAGACGCAGCACGCCGAAGGCGGGAGCGGGCAGGGCCCAGTTGTCCGCCGGGTTGGCTTGCCATTGCCATTGCAAGCCGAGGCGTTCACCCGAAAATTCATCTGAGTCCGCGGGCGTTTGCGGCTTGCTGGCGACTCTCACTTTAGGCTTCCGATACTTAGAGACCGGCTCGCCGACCCCGTCGCCGTCAGGGTCCGCACCGACCACGGGCCAATCGTCATGCCAGTTCATTGGTTCCAAATGTACGACGCGGCCGTAAGCTCCTCGGTCCTGAAAGTGCATGAACCAGTCCTCGCCGGCTGTCGTGTGAACCCATCCTCCCTGATGTGGACCGTTGATGTCAGTGCTGCCCTGCTGGAGCACAACCCTGTCAGTGTAGGGCCCGAAGATGTTGCGCGAACGTAACACCAACTGCCAGCCCGTCTCGACGCCGCCGGCGGGTGCGAAAATATAGTAGTAGCCGTTTCGCTTGTAGAGTTTGGGGCCTTCGATGGTGTGGTTGCGATCCTTCCCATCGAAAACCAGGACGCCCTCATCGAGCAGCCGCGTGCCGTCCTGACTCATGCGATGCATGATCAGCACACCGTTGATGCCGGATCGGCTGGCCGCGAGCGCATGCACGAGATACGCGTTGCCGTCGTCGTCCCAGAAAGGGCAGGGGTCGATCCAACCCTGGGCCTGTTTCACGAGCAGGGGAGGTGACCAGGGGCCCGTCGGGCCTGGCGCCTTCACCCTGTAGATCCCGAAATCCGGATCGCTGTAATAGATGATGAATTCACCCTTGCGATGACGGATGGCGGGCGCCCATACACCTTTGCCGTGCTGGGGGTGGCTGAAGAGCTCGAAGGGTGGCTGCCGGGGCAAGGCATGTCCAATGATCGACCAGTTAACGAGGTCGGTCGAATGCAGTATGGGCAGCCCGGGAACAGTGTTGAAGCTGGAGGCGGTCAGGTAGAAATCGTCGCCCACTCGAACGACGTCCGGATCGGAGTAGTCGGCGTACAGCACCGGGTTGCGGAAGCGGCCGTCGCCGAGGTCAGCGCTCCAGGCCCTGGAGACCTCGGGCGGTTGCTGCCCGTGGGGGTGAGACTTCGTGTCACCTTGCGTGAACCCGACTGCGGGCGCAAATAAAGCAGCGACGCTGATGAGACCGTGCGTGAAACATGTTCTGAGTTGCATGCCATGTGGCTCGCGGACCGTGCGTGAGCAACGATCATAACTCAGACAATTACCGTTGCGGGGCTACGCAGGCAGCACGCCATGGGGGCGGATTTGGCGGAATCGGACGAAAGTGGTTGACGTGAGGACCAGGTCGAGCCGGAATAGCGCTCGGGGACGTTTTCTCATGGGCTAGAAAGGAGCGAAAGGCGTGGGAGCCATGATCCTGCTGGACCTCGTTGGCGGGGTGTCGTTGCTGTTGTGGGGCCTGCATATGGTCCACAGTGGGATCGTGCGCGCCTTTGGCTCCGATCTGCGCAGGTTCCTCGGCGCGGCCCTGCGGAATCGCTTTTTAGCGTTTCTGGCGGGAATCCTTGTGACTGCGCTGCTTCAAAGCAGCACCGCGACAGGATTGATGACCGCTTCGTTCGTGACGGGCGGCACAGTGGACCTGGTGCCAGCGCTTGCCATCATGCTGGGCGCGAATGTTGGTACCACGCTCATCGTCCAGGTACTGTCGTTCAACGTATCCGCGGTGGCGCCGATCCTGTTTCTGGTCGGCGTGACGGCCTTCAAGCGCGGCGGGCAGACGCGGACGCGCGATCTGGGGCGAGTGGCCATCGGTATAGGGCTGATGGTGCTCTCGCTGCACATTCTACTCGATACGCTTGCGCCCGCAGAGAACGCGCCTGCGGTTCGCACTCTGCTCGGCGCCATTACCAACGAGCCGCTGTTATGCGTGCTGATGGCGGCCGCGCTGACCTGGGCTGCCCACTCGAGTGTCACTGTGGTTTTGCTGGTCATGTCTCTGGCGTATTCGAACTTTATTACGCCGGTCGCCGCCCTCGCTTTGATATTGGGAGCCAACCTGGGCAGCGCGATCAATCCGCTGGTGGAAGGCAGCCGCAGCGACAACCCTGCCAGCCGCCGCCTGCCGCTGGGAAACCTCCTGAACCGCGCGGTTGGCTGCGTGTTGGTACTCCCGTTCCTGCACCCGATTGCAGCGGCGCTCTTGCAACTCGAGCCCAATCCCTCACGCATGGCGGCCGTCTTTCATACCGCCTTTAATGTAGGGTTGGCGCTGGTCTTTATTCTGCCGCTGAACGCTCTGGCTGCACTGCTGACCCGCCTGTTGCCAGACCGCCCGAAAACCAACGATCCCGCGGCACCCCTGTATCTGGACGAGACTGCGCTTGTAACACCGTCCGTGGCGCTGGTCTGTGCCGCGCGCGAGACCCTACATATCGGCGACGTCGTGGAAACCATGCTGCGCCAGGCCCGGACAGCACTCTTGTCTGACGATCGCAAACTGGTCGCCGAGATCTGCCGCATGGACGATGCAGTGGATCGTCTCGATGAGGCGGTAAAGATCTATTTGACCAAGCTCACCCGCGAAAGTCTGAATGAGCGCGATGCCCATCGAGCCATGGAAATCATCTCATTCTCGATCAATCTCGAGCATGTCGGGGACATCATCGATAAGAACCTGATGGAGCTGGCGGCCAAGAAGATCAAGCGCCAGATTGTCTTCTCGAAGGAAGGTACGGCCGAGCTGGAATCCTTTCACCAGGAGGTCTGCGACAATCTCAAGCTGGCATTCAGTGTGTTCATGTCAGGTGATGTCAGACTCGCGCGGCAGCTCATTACCGAGAAAGCCACATTGCGTGCAAGTGAGTTCGCGGCGGCTGAGAGCCATCTGTCCCGGCTGCGCGAGGGCCGCTCCGAGAGCATCGAGTCGAGCTCGCTGCACCTGGACATCCTGCGTGACTTGAAACGTATCCACTCGCATATCTGCTCGGTCGCCTATGCAGTCCTCGAGCGCGCCGGTGAGCTGCAACCCAGCCGGTTGAAAGAGATCGAGCCGGACTCTGACCTTGCGGCCAATGGAATCCGCCATGCCAGCACGGCGCGGAAAGACGTGATCTGAGGTTTCGGACACGGGCTGCCTGAGCAGACCACCCTCACGCGGTCAGCATCCTGGCCCGGTCCATGCGGCGTAGCAGCGATCGACTGCCGCTCGCCGTTGCGCACCTATCCAATGTCGTAGTACGCAAGCTTGACCCCCTGGGGCACTATAGCCCGCGTCATCGTGTTTGTTGTCAATAAGCGACGAACGCGTGATGGCACGTGGAACGCTAACGTTGGGGGGTCCGATGGGTTTCACTTCGCGGAAGTTTATGTATGGCGCACTCATTGCTGTAGGCGCCACTCTGGCCGATGCCGCCTCGGCTCCGGCATTGGCTGCCGACGACGAGACGGCGGCGCCCGGGGAAGGCTCGGTGCTCCAGGAGATCGTGGTGAGTGCCCGCCGACGCGAGGAGTCGATTCAGTCAACTCCGGTTTCGGTGTCTGCCGTCGCGGTGGCTGACCTGGAGGCCAAAGCTGCCGTCAACCTAGGGGATCTGCAGGGCACCGTACCGAATCTCCTCATTACGAATCAGAATTCGGGTGCCGCGGCCGCCAACCTGTCAATGCGCGGCCTGACCTTTGCGGACATCGAGAAGTCGTTCGATCCGACGGTGGCGGTAGTGGTCGATGGGGTGTTCCTCGGAACCAGCACCGGGCAGTTCCTGGATTTCTTCGACATCGGCAAAATCGAAGTCCTGCGCGGCCCACAGGGCACGCTGTTCGGGCGCAACACCATCGGCGGCGTGATCAATATCACGCGCACCGAGCCTACCGGCGAGCTGGGGGGCAAATTTGAAGTCAGCTATGGCCGCTTCAAGACGTTCTCGGGCCGTGCCGTATTCAATACCCCGATTACGGATGTGTTGGCGGCGAAATTCTTCTACTTCAACGACCGCAGCGACGGCTGGTACCGCGATGGGATTACCGGCCGGCCACGGGGCGAAAGCCACAACCAGAATTTCGGCGCCGCCCTGAAGCTGGCTCCGAAAGACACCGACTTTACGGCCCTGTTGACTCTCGAGGAGCAGGTGCAGACCTTTGACCCTGTGATTGCGAATCTGGCGGCGACCGGTGACGTGTTCGCCGCGTACGAGTTGCCCTCGATTCTGAACCGCAATACCAAGGGAGATCTTTACACTGTCTTCTCGCTGCCCGCGGGCGGAACGTATCACGCCCCAGCGGCCACATTGCAAATGAACTTCTCGGCAGGGCCCGTCAAGTTCACATCCGTTACAGGCTATCGAAGGTCCACCGAGGATCAGACCCAGGATTTCGACGGCGCATCCGAAGCCCTCACGCCCGAGGCTTACTCGTTCGGCCTGTCTCCACTCTATTACGTACATCGCATTCAGACTTTCCACCAGTTCAGCCAGGAGCTGCGCGGTGCCGGAAAGATTACCGATGCGCTGGACTACGTGGTGGGAGCCTACTACTACGACAGTGCCTATGAGCTGACGCAGTATACGAGCATCTTCGGCAGCCCTTTTGGAGATCCGCAGGTTGTCAGCGGCACCGCCAAGTCGATTGCCGGCTTTGCCGACTTCGACTGGCAATTGGCCAGCCAGTGGCGGCTCAACTTCGGCGGCCGTTACACGCAGGATAAGAAAAGCCTACTCAACTTCGACCCAGGCTTTCTCGGCAATCCGCATGCGACGTTCAGCAAGTTCACTCCAAAAGTGGGCATAGACTGGCGTCCGACCTCAGATCTGATGCTGTACGCCTCGTATTCGGTCGGCTATCGATCAGGTGGCTACAGCAACCGTGCCGCCACCGTGGATTCGACGAATCGCGCGTTTCAGCCGGAGACGGTCGATTCGACCGAGGTCGGCGTGAAGTCGGAATGGTTCGAGCACAGGCTGTCCGCCAACCTGGCAGGGTTCTACGCCAAGTACAAGGACATGCAACAGAACACCACCATCCCCGGCGGACCCACGGGAAATCAGACCATCGTTTCAAACGTCGGTTCGGCAGTCATCAAGGGTATTGAGCTGGAGCTTTCCCTGCGGCCGGTCGATCCGCTGACCCTCAGCGCATCGCTCGGTACGCTTACCTCGCACTTCAATGGCTTCATCACCCAGGCGGCGCTTCCGGGTTCGACTGATCCCACGGCTCTGGCTGACTACAACTATTCGAACAATCACCTGATCTACAACCCATCCTATACGCTCACGCTGGGCGCAAACTACAGGGTCCCGGTCAGTTACGGTGCGGTGTTGGCGCATCTCGGATACCGCCATATCGCAGCCTATGATCAGCAGATCTCCAGCGCGGGAGCGGTGGACACTGGAACTCTTGGGCCGGGCGGTTTGCCCTTGTTCGACGTGCTGGGTAACGATCCACGCGTGCGCGCCGACGCTCAGAATCTCGTCGATGCGTCCCTCACGAACGAGTTCAATCTAGGCAGCGGCAAGGCCAAAATCACTCTGTATGGCCGTAACCTCACAAACGACCTGGGCCCCACACACGGATTTACGGTCGCCGGGCTCTGGGCATTTGGCACCGCACGCGAGCCGCGAACTTATGGTGTTACGTTGGGCTACCAATTCTAAAGGCGGGAAGATATGCCGCGCCTCGCGGACAAGATTGCGCTCATAACGGGTGGGGCATCTGTGCCGGGACTGGGCAGCGCGACCGCCAGGTCGTTCGCCGAAGAGGGCGCGGTCGTATATGTCACGGATGTCGACGCCGCCGGGGCTGAGGCCGTCGCGACAGATATCCGCAAGGCCGGGGGCCGGGCGCATGCGCTTGCCCACAACGTCACCTCGGAGCCCGATTGGGACCGGGTGATCGGCACGATCATCGACACCTGCGGTCGCTTGGACGTATTGGTCAACAATGCGGGGATTGCTGTTCTTCGCATGATGGATGCGATTACTTCAGTCGAATGGGCGCGGCAGATTGATGTCAATCTATCGAGTGTTTTCCACGGAACGCGGCGAGCTATCCGCGAGATGCGGCGCGTTGGGCAGGGTGGATCGATTATCAACCTGTCCTCCGTGGCTGGCCAGGTCGGTGTCCCGGGGTGCGCGGCTTATTCAGCGAGCAAGGGCGGAGTACGGGCATTCACGAAGTCTGTAGCCCTGGAAGTGGCGCGCGACAGGATACGCGTCAATACCATTCACCCGGGTATGATCTTGACTAACATGCAGAAGGTCGCCCTGCAGGATAACCGTGAGCAGTACGACGTGATAAACGCTGCAATTCCGATGGGATACATGGGGGACCCGCTCGACATCGCGAACTGCGCAGTGTTCCTGGCATCTGACGAGTCGCGTTACATCACCGGCGCAGAGCTTACCGTCGACGGTGGCTTTACAGCCCAATAGAAGAGCTCAATCTGAAAACCGTAGAGGCGCTGTTCGCGGCGACCGGCAAGGGCGACTGGTCGACAGCCGAGTCGATGTTGACCGAGGACTTCTTTGTGACGAAGCGGTCCTGAATCTTCAGTCCGGAGTCTTCTGCTGCTCGATATATTGGCGCACGATGCTGGTGGGCGCCCCGCCGCCGGAGGACGGGAAGTGGCTGGGCGACCAGAGCACGCCCTTCCAGTAATGCGTGCGGATCTCCGGGCGCTGCCGGCGCAGCAGGCGACTGGAGACACCCTTGAAGCTGTTCACGAGCGAAGAGACGGCTACTCTGGGTGGATATTCAACGAGCAGGTGAACGTGGTCGTCCTCCCCGTCCATCTGCACCAGTGTGGCCTGCGCGTCCGCGCAGACGCTGACGAAGATGCCGCGCAGGGCCTCGATGGTGCATGCGTCAAACACCCAGCGGCGATACTTGGCTACGAAAACCCAATGCACGTGAGTGTTGAAATACACTGCATGCAGTGTTGGATGTTTCTTTGATTCCTCATCGACCCAGCGTATCATCGGCTCGTGAAACGCTTACAGGCTTTCAAGTTTGAGCTGCGCCCCAATGGTGAGCAGCGGTGGCAGATGCGCCGCTTCGCCGGGGCGTGCCGCTATGTCTACAACAAGGCGCTGGCGTTGCACAAGGCGCGCTTTGATGCGGGCGAAAGCAAGCTCGGCTACGCCGGAGTGTGCAGGCTGCTCACCCAATGGCGCAACGACCCGGAGACACCGTGGCTGAAGGATGCGCCGGCGCATCCGCTCCAACAGGCGCTCAAGGATTTGGAACGTGCTTACACCAATTTCTTTGCTCAGCGGGCCGGGTACCCTCGCTTCAAGAAGAAGGGGCAACACGATCGCTTCCGCTATCCCGAACCGAAGCAGATCAGGCTCGACCCGGCGAGCTCACGCATCTTCCTGCCCAAGCTCGGTTGGCTGCGCTATCGTAACAGCCGCAAGGTGCTCGGTACGGTGAGGAACCTCACCGTGACTCTGTCGTGTGGCAAGTGGTTCGTGAGCATTCAGACCGAGCGAGAGCTCGAACAGCCGTTGCCGCAGGGTGGCGCGGTCGGCATCGACCTGGGCGTGGCCCGCTTCGCCACGCTGTCAGACGGCACCTTCTACCCCCCGCTCAACAGCTTCAAGTGGCACGAAACGGCACTGGGCAAACGGCAGCAAGCCATGAGCCGCAAACAGAAGTTCAGCAACAACTGGATGAAGGCCAAAGCCCGTATCCAGCGTATTCATGCCCATATCGGTAACGCCCGCCGCGACTACCTGCACAAGACCTCAACCGCAATCAGCCAAAACCACGCGATGGTGTGTCTCGAGGACTTGCAGGTGCGCAACATGTCGAAGTCGGCGGCCGGTTCCACCGAAAGGCCGGGCAAACATGTTCGGGCCAAGTCCGGCCTGAACAAATCCATCCTCGATCAGGGTTGGTGCGAGTTCCGCCGCCAATTGGATTACAAGCTGTCATGGAGCGGCGGCTCTCTCATCCTCGTGCCGCCGCGGAACACGAGTAGAACCTGTCCAGACTGCCATCATGTGTCGGCGGACAACCGCAAGACACAAGAACGGTTCGCCTGCATCGAATGCGGTTTCGAGGAAAACGCCGATCTGGTCGGCGCGATCAACGTTCTCAGGGCGGGACACGCCCGTTGCGCCTGTGAAGTGAGCGATGCTTGAGGTCGCCAGCAGCAGGAACCCCCCGAAGCGACTCAGGAGCAGCTCATCGCTGCGTCTGAGCGCCGTAGGAATCCCGCGCCCTCAGGCGGGGAGGATGTCAAAGCCCAATAAGCGATTGGAGGCAACCGTGGCAAGAGAGCAGGAAGAGCGCAATCTGAAAACCGTTGAGGCGCTGTTCGCGGCGACTGGCAAGGGCGACTGGTCGACAGCCGAGTCGATGTTGACCGAGGACTTCTTCGTGACGGAGGCTGGCACGACGCCGTTTGCCGGCGTCTATCGCGGCAGAAAGGCGCTCCATGACCTGTTCATACACGTCATGTCGGCCCTTGGCGTGACCAATTTGGCCATTCAACAATCAACCGCGGGCGGCGACATGGTGGTCGTACTGCTGGAGCTCGTGCTAGGCGGGCCGCCGGAGGTGCGCGTGCCCCTTGCCGAAGTATTTCGCCTGCGTGACGGGAAGGTCTGCGAGATCAAGCCTTACTACTTTGACACCCAGCCACTGTGCGCTGCGGCGGCTGCGCGCACGAAGTCCACCGTCTGACCGCTGGTTACAAGGTGGGCATCGGCTTCGATGGATCGTTAGCCAGGTACCAGTCGACCATCTCGTGAAAGAATTGGTTACCGCGCTCGTTCTTGCCGAAAATGATGCTGTCGAACGCCCGGGCCTCGAGGCCTTTCTGGATCTTCATGCCGAGAACGTAGTCATCCCCGTAGGTCACATCGCGCAAGTAGTTGATCATCTTTTCGACGGCCTCCTGGTCGGCCGAGTCGCCCAGGGGTTTGCGACGCGCGTACGTCAGCACCGTCCGATTCTTGTCGGGGGTCGGCCCAGGGAACAGTTGCGCGATCTGTGCCAATTCCGGTGCGAGAAAGATCGAGACGTTCGGGAATAACGTTCGCACAAAGTCAAAGCCGACATTTTCGCGCTTGCCCCAGTCCTCACGCGGTACCTTGCGTAACTCTCCGATGCTGACCTGGGGGAATCCTATCCGCAGATGCGGCCCGAAGCTCTCATAATGCGTGATGTTGGTATAGGTCCGTAGGGCGATCGTAGTGGGGTGCAGCGTGGCGAAATGATAACCTTCCAGATAACCGTCGTAAGCAACCTTCCAGTTCGCTCCTTCGATCACGCGCGAGCCGAGAAACGTCCAGTGGGGGAAGTCTGCTGCCTCGAAGTCGTCTAATATCCCACCGAAGTAGGCATCCACATCGATCGGTGCTCCGGGGGTCAGCACGGCGAAGATCATGCCGGCCTTCTCGCGGCAGGGCAGCTCGGTGAGCCCCCGCTTGGAGCGATCGAAC
>Ga0068859_100000840_pt1 | contig 31198 bp, 20 predicted proteins | sample KBSSwiS22_FD_66585 | JGI IMG/M metagenome (GOLD analysis project Ga0068859, IMG submission 66585) | Switchgrass rhizosphere microbial communities from Kellogg Biological Station, Michigan, USA - KBS Switchgrass S2-2 | ecosystem: Host-associated > Plants > Roots > Rhizosphere > Soil ...
GAACGGCAGGTCGTCGGGGAGGTTGGCGCGCAGCAGCACGCGGCCGACCGTGGTCTCGACGCGGGTCGCCTTGCAGTCGATCGGCTCGGTGTGGACGATGTCCTGGTCGTTGAGGACCTGGCTCTCCAGGTCGACCAGCGGCCCGGTGTAGCGAACGGAGATCGATGCGTGGGTGTCGACCTCATTCGCCGCGTGCGCCAGCACGACCTCGTCGAAGCCGGCGAAGACGCGCCCTTCCCCCTTGCACCCTTCCTTGCGGCGGGTGAGGTAGTAGAGGCCGAGCACCAGGTCCTGCGAGGGGACCGCCAGCGGCTTGCCGTGGGCCGGCGAGAGGATGTTGTGCGCCGAGAGCATGAGGACCTGGGCCTCGACCTGCGCCTTCGGCGAGAGCGGGACGTGCACCGCCATCTGGTCGCCGTCGAAGTCGGCGTTGAAGGCCGCGCAGACCAGCGGGTGGATCTTGATGGCCTTGCCCTCGATGAGGACCGGCTCGAAGGCCTGGATGCCGAGGCGGTGGAGCGTCGGCGCGCGGTTCAGGAGCACCGGGTGCTCCTTGATGACCTCTTCCAGCGCGTCCCACACCTCGTTGGGCGCCTGCTCGACGAGCTCCTTGGACGCCTTGATGGTGGTGGTGATGCCCTTCTGCTCGAGGCGGTGGTAGATGAAGGGCTTGAAGAGCTCGAGCGCCATCTTCTTGGGCAGGCCGCACTGGTTGAGGTGCAGCTCGGGGCCGACCACGATGACCGAACGGCCCGAGTAGTCGACGCGCTTGCCGAGGAGGTTCTGGCGGAAGCGCCCGGCCTTGCCCTTGAGGGTGTCGGAGAGCGACTTCAGCGGCCGGTTGTTGCTGCCCTTCAGGACGCGGCCGCGGCGGCCGTTGTCGAAGAGCGCGTCGACCGCCTCCTGGAGCATGCGCTTCTCGTTGCGGACGATGACGTCGGGCGCGCGCAGCTCGAGGAGCTTCTTGAGGCGGTTGTTGCGGTTGATGACCCGGCGATAGAGGTCGTTCAGGTCGGAGGTCGCGAAGCGGCCGCCGTCCAGGGGGACCAGGGGGCGCAGCTCCGGCGGGATGACCGGGATGACGTTCAGGATCATCCACTCCGGCCGGTGGCCCGAGCGGCGGAACGCGTCGACGACCTTCAGCCTCTTCGCGGCCTTGAGCCGCTTCAGCGCCGAGGTCTCCGTCTTCATGATGAGGCGGAGCTCTTCGGCCAGGTCGTCGATGTTGACGCGCTGCAGCAATTCCTGGATCGCCTCAGCGCCCATCTTGGCCACGAAGGTGTCGCCGCCGTGCTTGGCCTTGAGGTCTCGGTAGCGCTCTTCGGAGACGAGGTCCTTCTCGTGGAGGTTCTCGTCATCCGCAAGCGGGCCCGAATCGATAATCACGTATTGCTCGAAGTAGAGGATCCGCTCCAGGTCACGGAGCGTCAGGTCCAGTAGGTGGCCGATGCGGCTCGGCAGCCCCTTGAAGAACCAGACGTGCGAGACCGGCGCGGCCAGCTCGATGTGGCCCATCCGCTCGCGGCGCACCTTGGACTTGGTCACCTCGACGCCGCACTTGTCGCAGACGACGCCGCGGTGCTTCATCCGCTTGTACTTGCCGCAGAGGCATTCCCAGTCGGTGATCGGGCCGAAGATCTTGGCGCAGAAGAGACCGTCGCGCTCCGGCTTGAACGTCCGGTAGTTGATGGTCTCCGGCTTGGTCACCTCGCCGAAGGACCAGGAGCGGATCTTCTCGGGGCTCGCCAGCGCGATCTTGATGGCATTGAAGTCGCGCGGACCGGGGGTCCGGAACGGCGACACCGAATTCGTGGCGGAAGAGGAACCAAACGCTTCCATCAATCCTCCCTCTTCGCTCAGACTTTCAGGAGCTCGACGTCGAGGCAGAGCGACTGCAGCTCACGCACGAGAACGTTGAACGACTCGGGCAGGCCCGGCTCATCCGGCACCTCGCCCTTCACGATGGCCTCGTAGATCTTCGAGCGCCCCTCGACGTCGTCGGACTTGACGGTGAGGAGCTCCTGCAGCGTGTAGGCCGCGCCGTAGGCCTCGAGCGCCCAGACTTCCATCTCGCCGAAGCGCTGGCCGCCGAACTGGGCCTTGCCGCCCAGGGGCTGCTGCGTGATGAGCGAGTAGGGGCCGATGGAGCGCGCGTGGATCTTGTCGTCCACCAGGTGCGAGAGCTTCAGCATGTAGATGTAGCCGACGGTGACCTTCTGCTCGAACGGCGAGCCGGTCATGCCGTCGTAGAGGACGGTCTTGCCGCTGGCCGGCAGGTCGGCCTTGCCGAGCAGCTCGCGGATCTCCTCCTCGCTGGCGCCGTCGAAGACCGGCGTGGCGATCGAGAGGCCGAGCGCCTTGGCGGCCCAGCCGAGGTGGGTCTCCAGGATCTGCCCGACGTTCATGCGCGACGGCACGCCCAGCGGGTTGAGGACGATCTCGACCGGGGTGCCGTCCGGCAGGTACGGCATGTCCTCTTCGGGGAGGATGCGGCTGATGACGCCCTTGTTGCCGTGGCGTCCGGCCATCTTGTCGCCCACCTGCAGCTTGCGCTTCATGGCGACGAAGACCTTGACCTTCTTGTTCACGCCGGGCGGCAGCTCGTCACCCTCGGTGAGGAGCTTGACCTTGTCGGCGGTGACCTTGTTGATGACCTCGATCTGCGAGTCCTTGCGCTGCAGGAGGAGGCGCACCTGGTCGCGCACCTCTTCGTCCTTCAGGCGCAGGCCCTTCAGCATGCGGGGGGTGAGCTGGGCGACCTTCTCCTGGGTGAGCTTGACGCCTTCCTTCACCACCGTGTTGCCCTGGGAGTCGAGCAGGTCCTCGGTGACCGTACGGCCGACCAGCAGCCCTTCGATCTTCTCCTTGGCCTCGGTGGTGATGATGCGCTTCTCGTCCTCGGCGTTCTTGTTGATGCGGCCGATCTCCTCGTCGAGGATCAGCTTGGCCCGCGCGTCGCGCTGCTTCTCGTCTTCCTTGCGGGTGAAGATCTGCACGTCGACGACCACGCCCTCGATGCCCGGGGGGCACTTCAGCGAGGCGTCACGCACGTCGCCGGCCTTCTCGCCGAAGATCGCGCGCAGCAGCTTCTCTTCCGGGGTGAGCTGGGTCTCGCCCTTCGGCGTGACCTTGCCGACCAGGATGTCGCCCGGCTTGACGTTGGCGCCGATCCGGATGATTCCGGACTCGTCCAGGTCGCGCAGGGCGTGCTCGGAGACGTTGGGGATGTCCTTGGTGATCTCCTCGGCGCCCAGCTTGGTCTCGCGGGCCTCGAGCTCGAACTCCTCGATGTGGATGGAGGTGTAGTAGTCCTCCTTCACCATCTTCTCGGAGATCAGGATCGCGTCCTCGAAGTTGTAGCCGCGCCAGGGCATGAAGGCCACCAGGATGTTGCGGCCCAGGGCCAGCTCGCCCTGCGAGGTGCAGGGCCCGTCGCCGAGCACCTGGCCGGTGACCACGCGGTCGCCCTCGCGGACGATCGGCTTCTGGTTGATGCAGGTGTTCTGGTTGGAGCGGCGGAACTTGAGGAGCGGGTAGATGTCGGCGGCGAACTCGCTCTTGCCGTCGGGGCCCATGCCCTCGACGCGCACGATGATGCGGCGGGCGTCCACCGTGTCCACGATGCCGTCGCGCTTGCAGATGACGACCGCGCCGGAGTCGCGGGCGACCACACCCTCCAGGCCGGTGCCGACGAACGGCGGCTCGGTGGAGAGGAGCGGCACCGACTGGCGCTGCATGTTGGAGCCCATCAGCGCGCGGTTGGCGTCGTCGTGCTCCAGGAAGGGGATGAGCGCGGCGGCCACCGAGACGAGCTGCTTCGGTGAGACGTCCATGAACTCGACCTTGTCGCGCTCCACGGTGATGAACTCACCGCTGTAGCGCGCGACCACGCGGTCCTCGGTGAACTTGCCCTTGTCGTCCACCACCGCGTTGGCCTGGGCGATGACGTAGTTCTCCTCTTCCCAGGCGGGGAGGTAGAACGCCGTCGGGCGGCCGATCGGCGGCCGCTTGTGCTGCTTGGTGAGCTTGGCGGCCCGGTCGTCGAGGTCGTCGGCCTCGACGATGCCGCCCTTCTTGAAGTCGGTCTCGCCGATCGTCACGACCTCGTAGTGGTCGAGCACGCGCCCGTTGCGCACCTTCTTGTAGGGGGACTCGATGAAGCCGAACTCGGAGATGCGGGCGTAGGTGGAGAGCGACGAGATCAGGCCGATGTTCGGGCCTTCCGGCGTCTCGATCGGGCAGATGCGGCCGTAGTGGGTGGCGTGGACGTCGCGCACCTCGAAGCCGGCGCGCTCACGCGAGAGGCCGCCCGGGCCGAGGGCCGAGAGGCGCCTCTTGTGGGTGACTTCCGACAGCGGGTTCGTCTGGTCCATGAACTGCGAGAGCTGCGAGGACCCGAAGAACTCCTTGATGGCGGCGATGACCGGCTTGGGGTTGATCAGGTCGTTCGGCATCGCCGAGTCGATGTCCTGGTGGACGGACATCTTCTCCTTGATGGCGCGCTCCATACGGACCAGGCCGATGCGGAACTGGTTCTCCAGGAGCTCGCCGACGCAGCGGACGCGCCGGTTGCCGAGGTTGTCGATGTCGTCGGTCTTGCCGATGTCGCGGCGCAGCTTCAGGAGCTGGTCGATGACGACGAAGAAGTCCTCGGGGGTGAGCGTCTTGTGGTCGAGCGAGGTCTCCAGGCCGGTCCGGATGTTGAACTTGAAGCGGCCGACGCGCGAGAAGTCGTACTTGCGCGGGTCGAAGAACATGCCCACGAAGAGGTTCTTGGCCGACTCGTCGGTCGGCGGGTCGCCGGGGCGCATCCTCTTGTAGATCTCGAGCAGCGCCTCGCGCTTGGTCTTGACGGAGTCCTTGCGGAGGGTGGCGACCAGCGTCTCGCCCAGCGGCTCCCACTCGGGGAAGATCGCCTCGACGGCGGTGGCCTGCTTCTCGGTCAGCGTGACCCCGAGGTCCTCGGGGATCTCCGAGCCGGCCTCGAAGAGGACCTCACCGCTGCTGAGGTCGACGACGTCGGCGGCGAAGAGCGCGCGGCCGAGCTTGCCGGGGTCGACCGAGATGGTGACGGGCTCGTTGCGGCCCATCGTCTCCTTCTGGTCGTTGGTGAGCTTGATCTCCGCGAAGATGCGTCCGTCGCGGCGGATGCCGCGCAGGTGCTTCTGGCGCAGCTCCTCCTTGGCGAGGATACTGGGCGGAAGCGTCAGGACGGCCTTGCCCTTCTCGTAGCGGACGGCCACCGCCGAGTAGAACTTCTTGAGGATGGCCTCGTCGCTCTCCAGGCCCAGCGCGCGCAGGAAGATGGTCCCGGCGAACTTGCGCTTGCGGTCGATGCGGACGCCGAAGAGCCCCTTGGCGTCGATCTCGAACTCCACCCAGGAGCCGCGGTAAGGGATGATCTTCCCGATCAGCGTGTGCGCGCCCTCGCGGGTGAAGAAGACGCCCGGCGAGCGGTGCAGCTGGGAGACGATGACCCGCTCGGTCCCGTTGATGATGAAGGTGCCGTTCGGCGTCATCAGGGGGATCTCGCCGAAGAAGACCTCCTGCTCCTTGATGTCGCGGATCGGGTATTCCTTGGGAGCGCCCTTGCCGGTGGGCATGTGCTCCTTGTCGTAGACCTTCAGGCGGAAACGCACCCAGAGCGGGACCGAGTAGGTGATGCCGCGCTCCAGGCACTCCTGCACCGAGTGCTTCTGCTGGAGCGTGACCGGCGTGCCGCAGACGTCGTCGATGGTGACGCGGTTCGGGTTGGGGTGGCCGCAGACGCGGCACTCGACGAAGTTGGCGCGCGCGTCCTTGACCCGGACCGTCGCCCCGCAGGCCTCACAGGGGAAGCGGAGGTGCTGGATGCCCTCGAGCCGGCCGCTGCGCGACTTCCACTCGCCGATGCGGTAGGAGACGTACTCCAGCGCGCAGGTCTCACGGAAGTCGGAGAAGGGGAAGACGGAGCGGAAGACGGCCTCCAGACCCACCTCGTCCCGCTCGTTGGGGAGGAGGTCCATCTGGAGGAAGTCCTCGTAGGACTTCTTCTGCACGTCGATGAGGTTGGGGAGGGGAAGGAACGTGCGGATCTTCCCGAAGTTGTGGCGGGGCTTCTGGCCCGGTGCGACGGTGCGAGGTTCCATCCGAATGCGCTCCAATCAGCTCAGCTCAGCTCTGCGGAGAGAAATGGGAAGACGGCTCCTTCCCGACCGGGGTTCCCCGGAAGGGAAGGAGCGCGTTGACGAAAGGACTGCGAGTCGAGATTGCGTTGAGGATCTACTTGACCTCCACCTTGGCGCCCACGTCCTCGAACTTCTTCTTGATCGCGGCGGCCTCGTCCTTGGAGACGGCTTCCTTGATCATCCCGAGGTTCTCCACCAGGTCCTTGGCCTCCTTCAGGCCGAGGGAGGAGTTGACTTCGCGGACCGCCTTGATGACGTTGATCTTGTTGGAGCCGGCTTCCTTGAGGACGACGGTGAACTCGGTCTGCTCTTCGACCGGCGCCGCGGCGGCGGCCGGGCCGGCGGCAGCGGCCGCGGGAGCGGCCATCATGGCGGCGGAGACGCCGAACTTCTCCTCGAGCGCCTTCACCAGCGTGTTGAGCTCGAGTACGGTCATCTTCTCGATGTCGGTGACGAACTGCTCTACGGTCAGGGCCATTTCTCTCTCCTTGGTTTCTCGAAATCTCGAAACTGGTGAACCGCTTCAGGCGGCGGGTGCTGCTTCTTCTTTGGTCTTTGCGATGGCGGCCAGCACCGCGGCGACGTTGCGCTGCGGGCCGGACAGGGCGCCCACCAGGCGCCGCATCGGCGACTGCATGAGCCCGAGGAGCTTGGCGACCAGCTCGTTACGCGACGGCATCGTGGCCAGCTGCTCGAGCGAGGTGGCCGGCACCGGCTTGCCCTCGACCAGGGCGGCCTTCACCTTCACGTGCGGGTTGGTCTTACCGAAGGTGTGGAGGACCTTGGCGAGCGCCACCACGTCCTTCTGGCTGTAGGCGACGGCGGTCATGCCGCTGAAGTGGTCGGACAGGCTGGAGAGCGGCGCGTCCTTGACGGCCCGCAGCGCCAGCGTGTTCTTGACGACGATGTACTCCGAGCCGGAGGCCTTCACCTGGCGGCGCAGCTCGGTGACGTCGACGACCTTGATGCCCTTGTAGTCGATGACGAAGGCGTTGGGCGCCTTGGCCATCTCCCCCGACATCAGGTCGATCAGGGAGGTCTTCTTGGCGCGGGTCATGCTCATGCGGACTTCGCTCCCATCTTCTCGACGCCGGCGACGTCGATCGGGATCCCCGGCCCCATGGTGGAGCTGAGGACGACCGAGCGGACGTACTTACCCTTGGCGGCGGCGGGCTTGGCCTTCTGTACCGCGTTGAGGAGAGCCTCGGTGTTCTCGACGAGCTTGACGTCGTCGAAGCTCACCTTGCCGACCGGCGCGTGCACGATGGCGGTCTTGTCGACGCGGAACTCGATCTTGCCGGCCTTCAGCTCGCGGACGGCCTTGCCGACCTCGAACGTGACGGTGCCCGCCTTGGGGTTCGGCATCAGGCCGCGGGGGCCCAGCACCTTTCCCAGGCGGCCGAGCGACTTCATCATGTCCGGCGTGGCGACCAGGGCCTCGAAATCCAGGTAACCCGCCTGGATCTTCGCGACCAGGTCGTCGCCGCCCACGACGTCGGCGCCGGCGGCTTCGGCCTCCTTGACCTTCTCTCCGGAGGCCACGACCGCCACCCGCGTCGTCTTGCCGAGCCCGTGGGGCAGCACCACCGTGCCGCGCACCATCTGGTCCGCGTGCTTGGGGTCGACCCCCAGGCGCATCGCCACCTCGACGGTCTCGTTGAACTTCGCGAAGGCGGCCGCCTTCACCGCGGCGATGGCCGAGGGGACGTCGTAGACCTTCCCCGGCTCGATCTTGGCGGCGGCGGCGCGGAACTTCTTCCCTTGCTTCATTGACAACTCCGCGAGGCTTCGGCATCCGGTGCCGGCGGCGAGAAGCCCCGGTGGCAAACCGGGCACCGCGTGGCGCGCGCCGGGAGAGGCCGGCGCGGGAGGACGTTGCCTCTTATGTAAGTCGGCCTCAGCCGACGACTTCGATTCCCATGGAGCGCGCGGTGCCCTCGACGGTCCTGATGGCCGATTCGAGGCTGGCGGTGTTGAGGTCGACGAGCTTCAGCTTGGCGATCTCCTCGACCTGCTTCTTGGTGACCTTGCCGACCTTGTTCTTGTTCGGCACGCCCGAGCCCTTGTCGATCTTGGCGGCCTTCACCAGGAGGACCGAGGCCGGGGGCGTCTTCAGGATGAAGGAGTAGGAACGGTCGGAGTAGACCGTGACGATGACGGGAATGATCAGCCCGTTCTCCTTCGCCGTCTTCGCGTTGAAGTTCTTGCAGAAGTCGACGATGTTCACGCCCTGCGGGCCGAGCGCGGTACCCACCGGCGGGGCCGGAGTGGCCTGGCCGGCCGGGATCTGGAGCTTGACCATCGCGGTGACTTTTTTCGCCATGTTCGTATTCCTTCAGTTACAGCTTCTGGACCTGCACGAACTCCAGCTCGACCGGAGTGGGGCGCCCGAAGATGGTGACCAGCACGCGAAGGGTGGAGCGCTCGAGGTTCATGTCCTCGACCACGCCGGTGAACTCCTTGAACGGGCCGTCGGTGATCTTGACCTGCTCGCCCCGCTCGTAGACGTAGCGCGGCTTCGGCTTTTCCTTGGTCTCGGCGGTGTGGTGGAGGATCGACTCCACCTCTTCCGGGGTGAGCGGGACCGGTGCCTTGGAGGAGCCGCCCACGAAGCCGGTGACCTTGGGCGTGTTCCGCACCAGGTGCCAGGTCTCGTCGGACATCTCCATCTGAACCAGCACGTAGCCCGGGAAGAACTTCCGCTCCACGTTGCGGCGCTTCCCCGACTTCATCTCGACGACCGTCTCCTTCGGCACCCGGATCTCGCCGAAGTGGCTCTCCATACCGAGAGCCTTGATGCGGTTCGTGAGCTCCTGGACGACGCGGTCCTCGAAGCCGGAGTAGGTGTGGACGATGTACCACTCCATCTTCCCGGCCGGGACCACCTCGGCGGTGTTGGCTTCGGCGTTCAGCTCGTTCATGTCGGGTGTTTCGGCCACGAGTCCCACCTTCAACCGCCGAACGCGGTGAAGAGCTTGTTCATGATCGGCGTGATCATCGCGTCGATCACGAAGAGGTAGACGCCCACCAGCACCGTCGTCACCACCACGACGGTCGTCGTGCCGATGACCTCGTCCTTGGCGGGCCAGGCGACCTTGGTCGCCTCCTTCTTCACGTCCCCCAGGAACTCCCGGAAGTCGGTCCAGCGCTCTTTAGCATTCATCGACGTTCATTCTTGGCTCTTCAGGCTCTCAGGCGACGGAGCTTTCTTGGCAGGGGTGCGGAGACTCGAACTCCGAACCTACGGTTTTGGAGACCGTTGCTCTGCCAATTGAGCTACACCCCTACTCCGTCAGACCTTTCCTTCCTTGTGCGGCGTGTGCTTCCGGCAGAAGCGGCAGAACTTCGAGGTCTCCAGCTTCTCCTGGTGGATCTTCTTGTTCTTGGTGGTCGTGTAGTTGCGGCGCTTGCATTCACCGCAGATCAGGCTGATGAGGTCTCTCGGCATCTCTCGTTAACCTCGTTTGACTTCCAAGCTTCCGATTCAAGTGGAGCGGGAGACGGGATTCGAACCCGCGACCAACAGCTTGGAAGGCTGTGACTCTACCCCTGAGTTACTCCCGCAAAATGCTTGGAGCCCACGAGCAGATTTGAACTGCTGACCCCGTCCTTACCAAGGACGTGCTCTACCAACTGAGCTACGTGGGCTTTCCTGCCGTTGAGAGCGGCGCCTCCGGCGCCGCGGAGATCGCCTCCGCCAAGTCTCCGGCGACCCGCGCTGCTGACCTTCTCGCTGGCCGAAGGCGGAGCTGGTGGGCAGAGAGGGATTCGAACCCCCGTAGCACTAGGTGCGGCAGATTTACAGTCTGCTGCCATTAACCACTCGGCCATCTGCCCCTTGTTCCTTCCGACCGCCACGACCCTTCCTTCCACCCGCACGACCCCGAGCACCATGGAGCTGGCGATGGGACTCGAACCCGCAACCTGCCGATTACAAATCGGCTGCTCTGCCAGTTGAGCTACGCCAGCAACCATTCGCCCCTGACCCGGAGAGAGCTCGACCATGCGATAGCAAGGGATGTGAGAAAGGCCATCGACACGACCTCGCACGCCCGGACGCGGCGCGAACCTGGGTTTATACCAGGGCAAGCGAGCGACCGTCAAGCGACTTCCGTGCCGCGGTCCCTCCCGGGGGGTCGGCCGGGCTAGCATGGCATGGATGACGCCCCAGGAGCTCATGGCCGAGGTGGTGGCGGAAGCCGAGCGCTGGCAGCAGTTCCAGGACATGGGCAACTACAGCGGCGGCAACCCTTTCGACTCCGGCGGCGGTGTGTCGCGGTTCCGGGAGGAGCTGGGTCAGGCAGCCCTACCCTACCTCATCGACGCCGTCCGCCGGCGCGCTCCCGAGGATGCCTTCGCCAGGGACGCCCTCGAATACTACGGAACCGAGGCACGCGCCGCGAGCGACGCGGTCGCCGAACGCGCGCTGGAGAGCGAGTGGTACGCCAGGACGCTCTACCTCATCGACCCCGACCGCGCGCTGGCAATGGGCCTCCACCGCGACCGGCGCTGCCGCGGCCTCCTTTGCGACGTCGCCGCCCACCACGGAGGCAGCAGGCTCGCGGCCCATCTCACCTCGCTGCTCGCCGACTCGGATGCGGACCTGCGCCGGCTGGGCGCCGGCGAGCAGATGCTGACCCTGTGCGACCGCTGGCCGGAGCTGGCGCCTGTCGAGGTCCTCCGGAAGCTCACCAGCGACCTCGACTACGGCGTGCAGGAGGCCACGCGCAAGGCGCTGGCGCACCTCCACCGGGGCGAGGACGCTTCGAGGTTCCTGACGCACACCGACGACGCGGAGCGAGACGCGCCATGGCTCGGTCCGCTCCCCGGCAGCGAGAGGCTCGCGCCGGCGCCGGGCTCCAAGGACCTGGAGCGAAGAACCCGTGCCTGGCTGCTGCGGACCCACTTCGAGCTGCTGCGCCGCCGCCGCTGCGCCGGCCTGCCCGCGAGCGCCGTTCCCTACCGGCCGCTGGCGCTCGCGCTGCTGGAGATCCCGCCGAAGCTCTGGGGGCTCGATCACTGGGTGCAGGAGGAGCTGAAGTGGCTGCCTTTCGTGGCCCGCGAGGCGCGCGACCTCGAGCTGGTGCGCGAGCTGCCGCGTCTCTGCAAGCACCGGCACCTGTGGGACTCCGACCCGGTGAACGGCATCCTGGCGTGGTTCGGTCCACCGGGGCGCGAGGCGGTGGCCGCGGCGCTCGAGGCCGCGGACGGTGAGTACCGCAAGCGCCTGGAATCGATGGCCGCCGCCGTCGCCAAGTGGCGTCCCGAGCCATGGATGTCGGTCGAAGGCGGAGACGACCGGTTCCTGAACGGGCGCATCGAAGACGTCGACGACGTCTCGGCACCGGAGCTCCTCCGGCTGCAGACCGTCGACTCCAGCGCCTACGGCTGCTACGCGCTGGCCCTGCTGGACGACCCGGGAAACGCCCACGCCGCGTTCCAGCTCGCCTGGATCGACCGCGCCTTCGGCACGCCGATCCTGCCGCCCCGAATGGCGTGGCTGCGCGACCTGGGCGTCCGCGACGAGGCGCTCCTGGCGGAGCTGGCCACCCCGGTGCCGATCCCCCTCCCCGGCCGGCGCCGGCGCGGTCACGCCGCCGAGGACCGGGCCCGGCTGGCGGAGCGGTCCGGACTGCACGGCCTGGCGGCCTTCTACGGCCCTGACGGGGCGGCGCGCGAGCGCCTCAGGGCGGCGGCGGCCAGGCACCTCGATCGGGTGCGGGCGGCGGTCAAGAAGTTGGAGGTCCAACGATCCGGCGAGGCGGAGAAGGCGTACCAGGAAGGTCTCCGGCTGCTGGAGATGGCCTTGTGGGGCGATCTCGCTTCGGAGATCGCGTTCTTCCGCGAGAAGGCCCTGGTGGAGCTCGACCGCGCGCTGGCGGCCGACCCCGAGCATGCGAAGGCCTGGGCATCCAAGGGCCTTGCGCTGGAGCGCCTCCAGCGGCCGGCGGAAGCGGAGCCGGCGCTGGCCGAGGCGGTGCGCCTGGACCCCGAGGACGCCGCCTCGTGGCTCACCCTGGCCGCCGTGCGACTGGACCTGTCTCGCCCGGCGGAGGCGCAGCCGGCGGTCGAGGAGGCGCTGCGGCTGGCCCCGGCCGATGGCGGCGGCTGGCACCTGAAGGCCCGCGCGCTGGACGCGCTGGGGCGTCCTGCCGAGGCGGTGGAGGCCTGGCAGCAGGTCGTGAGCCGCCCTCCGGCGAACATGCTGACGCGCGGCTACTGCCGGCCGCTGAACGCCAAGCTGGCCCGGGCCGCATCCCTCGCCCGCGCCGGGCGCGAGACCCAGGCGGCGGCGGCCTACAGCGCGCTCTTGGCCGAGGAGAGGCAGACGCTCGTCAACGGCAACGCGCCGGCGCCGTTCCTGGAAGCGCTGCGACATCTCCCCGCCGCCCGCGCCGCCTTCCAGGAGCTGGTCGACGCGCTCACCGAACCGGAGATGCTCTGCCGGGCCGGCATCGCTTACCGGAGGGCCGGCCGGCTGGAGGAGGCCCTGCGGATCTTCGAGCGGCTGCTCGCCGGCCGTCCCGAGCACTTCGATGGCTGGTGCGGCAAGGCCGAGACGCTGGCCGGGATGCGGAGGTGGGCGGAAGCGATCCCGGCGATCGAGAGGGCCATCGCGCTTCGACCAGCGCCCGATCCGGCGGCGGCGCGCTTGGCGGCGCGGGTGACGGAAATGCGCGACGAGCTCGACAAGGAAGGCTCGCGGTGAGCTCCGAGGAGGCGCGCAAGGCCTACGAGGAGGGGCAGCACCATCTCGAACTGGCGGCGTATGCGGACTACCGGTCGGAGCTGTTCGCGTCGCTGGAGGATGCCGTCGCGGCGTTCGAGCGCGCGCTGGCGGCGGACCCCACCCACGCCGAAGCCTGGGCCTCCAAGGGCTACGCACTGCACCGGCTGGAGCGGCCGCAGGAGGCGGCCGCGGCCCTCGGCGAGGCGGTGCGCCTGCAGCCGGAGGACTGCTACACCCGGCGCCGGCTGGCGGACGCGCTCGCCAAGCTCGGCAGGACCGCCGAGGCGCTGGCGGCGGCCGAGGAGCTGCTGCGCCGCCTGCCGGCCGACGCGGCCGCCTGGGTCCTGAAGGCCCGAGCGTTCACCGCGCTGGGGCGGCACGACGAGGCGCTCCTGGCCTGGCAGCAGGTGCTCAGGCTACCCCCCGGCAACATCCTGGAGCCGGGTTACTGCGATCTCCTCATCGCGCAGCTCGGGCGAGCAGCGGCACTGGCCAGGACCGGTCACGAGGTCCAGGCGGCCGCCGCCTACGGCACCCTGCTCCGAGAGAACGTGCAGAGGCTGGTGGGCGCTCTGGCGCCGGTTCCGTTCCTCGACGCGCTCCGCGAGCTGGAGCCGGCCCGCGCCGCATTCGTCGAGTTCGTCGAATCCACCTCCGATCCCGTCCTCCGCCATCGCGCCGGCGACGCCTACCTGCGGTCGACGCGCGGCGAGGACGCGCTCCCGCTCTACGAGGCGCTGATCGCGAGCGACCCGGCGGACCACCGGGCCTGGTACGGGAAGGCCGAGGCGCTGGTCCAAATCGGCAGGAAGGCCGATGCGATCACGGCGTTCGAGAAGTCCTTGGAGCTGAAGCCCGACTTCACGCCCGCCGCCGCAAGGCTCGAGGTGGTGCGCAAATCCGAGAGCCCCTGATCCTGTCTGCTACCCTGAAAGAACTCCTCAGGAGATTAGAGATTCGTGAGGCTCATACGCCCCTCCCAGTGCGCGGGCACTCTCCTCTGCGTCGCGCTCTCATGGCCTGTCGCCTGGGGTTGTCGCCATCCCGACGCGCTGGAGCGTCTGGCAACAGCCAGGGTGGCGTTTCGAAACGTGGAAGGACGGCTGACCGGCGGTTTCCGGTGGGCTCCCTTCGACGCGCCGAGCGGTCGGGCCCGCAGCGAGGACTGGCACGCTGTAGCGATCGCGGCTGAAGTCCAAGCCGAGGGACTCAGGAACTCTCCGCGGGACCGTCGCGCTCAGCTCGCGGCAGCGCTCATCCTGGGGAGGGTCGATACCGCACTCGCCGGCCGCAGCGTCGTGAATGAATCAGATCCCGAGATGTTGAGCGACTTTGCCGCTGCCTACCTCGAGCGCGCCCGGCGTCAGTCGAGGTCCCTCGACCTGTTGATGGCAGTCGATCTCGCTCAACGGGCGCTGCACTTGCGGCCCGACCTCCTGGAAGCTCGTTTCAACCTCGCCATCGGTCTCGAGTCGCTCGGTCTCCGAGACGTCGCCCGGCGGGTGTACCGCTCGTGCGCCTCCGACGCGTCCCAGCGCTGGAGAGAGGAGGCGCAACGGCGCGCCCTCGCACTCTTGAAGGCCGACCATGAACACGTCTCGGCAAGACCTGCTGTGCAGCAGGCCTTTCAGGAGGCTGTCGATGGCGCGGCTCGAGGTGGTTCTGACGCGGCAGACCTCGTTACGAGGGCCCTCGAAATGGCCCGCGCCCTGGAGCGAGAGGGGGACCCCTGGTATCGCGAGCAGTGTGAGTGGCTGGACGCCGACGCTTCTCGTCGCTCCGAACGGGCCCGCGGCTTCGTCCTTCTCCGCGAGGCCAAGACCCTGCGCACCTCCGGCAATCTCATGCGGGCGCAAGAGGCATGCGACCGGGCGAACCATCTGCTTCGGGACGGCCCCGCGTCCGCGGCCGCTCAGCTGGAAGATGCCATCCTGAAGTATCAGATGGGCGGGCTCGACGCCGCCGCGGCGCTGGTCGACGTCATCGTGGACCGAGCGGGCCGTTCGCGCCAGCGCGGGATCGAAGCCATGTCCTTGCAGATGCGCGGTCTCATCCGCATCCGCCACGGCCAGCTCGCCGCTGCAGCGAGCGATTGCGCGACGTCGCGCTCTCTGTTCGCGCAGATAGGCGATGCTGCGGCTGCGGCCTCGGTGACGCACCTGGAAGCCACGTCCGTCTGGTACCTGGGAGAACGAGACCGCGCCTGGGCCGTCTGGAAGACAGTCTTCGAGAATGCAGGCGGGCTGCCTGCGATTCAGCGGCACGTCATTCTCCGGGACAGCGCATCGATGGCGCTGCGTGACGGCATGCCGGCCGCGGCCGAGCGACTGGCGCGACTCGACGCGGCCTCCATCGACAGTCTTCCTGCCGCCGCTCGAAGCGAGTCCCACCTGCTCCTGGCAAGGGTGCTCGACGCCCTGGGCCAGCGGTCCCTAGCCGTCGAAGCCGTCAGCGCCGCCGCAGCGGCCGCCAGGTCCGCCGGCGATCCGCCGTTGGTCTCGCGTCTGACGGCCGAGGTTGCCATGGCGAGAGCCGAGATGGGACTCCGGATGCACAACCCATCGGCAGCCGCCGACGCCGACACCGCGATCTCTTACTTCGACGCGCGGTCCTTCGGCTTCCGGGCGGCGAAGCTGCGCCTGCTGCGTGCGCGCCTCGCGAACCTCTCCGGCAACCGCGAGGCCGCTCTCGCGGATCTGCGGGAAGGTGTCACCATTTTCGAGGGGCAGCTTCCGGATCAGAAGGACTTTCGAGCGCGCTTCCTCGACGACGCGAGCGACCTCTATGTGGAATGGCTCGAGGCAGAGCGCCGACGCGGTACGCCTGTCGAAAGACTTCTGGAGATCGCCGAGCGTTCCCGCGCTCGGGACCTCCTCGAGGCTCGACGAGGGCGGCCCCTCACTGCGGGCGAGATCAAGGCGGCGCTTCCGGAGTCCGTAGCCCTCGTGGAGTTCTTCGCACGGCCTTCACGGTTGATGGCGTTCCTCGTCACCAGCAAGGGCATACGCTCCGAAGACCTGGCCCTCGCTCCTGCCGAGGCTGCGTCTCTTTCGGAGGGGCTGCGCGACGCCGTGCGGTCGGGAGATCGGCTCCTCCTTCGTCGGTCCGGCACCGAGCTCTACCAACGCCTCCTGTCACCGTTCGCCGCCCAGATTCGCGGGCGGACACTCGTCATCGTCGCCGACAGCGTGCTGGCACCGCTGCCCTTCCCGGCGCTCGTTGACCCTGCCACCGGCCGATATCTGATCGAGGATCACGAGCTGGTGTTCGCTCCGAGCGCATCGGCGCTGGCGTTGGCGCTAGCACACGTTCAAGACGCACGGCCAGTGCAGAACGCCCTGTGCCTTCATGCCGCAGAAGGGGGGCAAGGCTCGAAGCGGTTGCCGCATGCCGAGGCCGAGGCACGCGAGGTCGCGGGACTCTATCCGTCGTCGAGGCTGCTCGCCGGACGTTCGTTTACTCCGATCCTGTGGAGCGACCTCCAGCAGTACGACGTCATCCATTTCGCCGGGCACGCGATCGCCAACGACACGGTCCCCGAGCTCTCGCAGCTGATCCTGGACGCCTCTTCCGGTGCCGCCCTCCTTTCGCTCGACATCCGAAAGCTCGACCTGGCTCGCGCTCGGGTCGTCTTCCTCTCCGCCTGCGACACCGCCAAGGGCCCGGCGCTGCGCGGTGAGGGCATCCTCAGCTTGGCGCGCAGCTTCCTCGTGAGTGGCGCGCGTTCGGTCGTTGCAACGTCGTGGGAAGTCCCCGACGAAACGGCGCGCCATGTCGCCGTCTCGTTCCACCGTTATGTCAGCGCGGGCGCGAGCCCGTCTTCAGCCTTGAGCAGAGCTCAGCGTGAGTCGATCGGGAAGCTGCCCGTGTCCACCTGGGCCGCGTTTGCTTTGTTCGGAGCGCCTGGATAGGCGAAAGGAGGAGCCACAATGGCCAACCGGGACGTATTGATAGGAGGCCTATTCCTGCTGGTACAGGAAGACGACAAGGGAATCGTCGCGGTCCTGCCCAAGTGCGAGGGACACCCACCCTTGTTGCGAACCTACGACAAGAAGCACGACAACAGGCTCAAGCAGAACAAGCTCGATGATCTGCAGAATCTTCCACCCGAGACGCGGAACATCTCGATACAGAACACCATCGTGACGATCTCACGTCTCGGAGGTGGCTCGCACACACGCAGCGGAAGCGACGACCCGAAGGAGAAGCTGCTGTGTCTCGGCGTCGCGGGCGGCACGCTCCGTTCCGGCGTTGACAAGGTCACGAATGGCAAGTTGCACGATGACGTGTCCTGCCTGGTACGGATCGATCAAGGCGTTCTCGACACCGAGAACAACAATGGCGCGGAGTACTACCTGAAGGACCCTGCGGGCCAGTACACGCGGGTCCCACTCGACTGGGGAGTGCGGCTCTCGAGGCCGGGCCCCCCCGAGCAGTTTCTCATCGAGGTCCGCACTCCCATGAACGTCCTGCTGCACAGCATCCCCATTCCGTCTGGCATCGCCTTGATCACGAACCTGTGCGCCGACACCTACGAGGAGAAGACGGCGCATGCGCTGCAGCAACGGTCCGTGACACCGGCGCAGGCAGGGATCGCCAGCGTGCTGTTCCTGGTACCCGACTTCGAAGCGATTCTGAGACTGCTGGACTTCGCCAATGGAGCGCCGTCGCTGTACGTGCTCGATCCACGACAGCTGTTGAGCGCGGATACCGTCTTCTGTCCACCCGGCGGGTACCCATGAGGGGCACGATCTCTTCCGCGTCTGCTACCGAGTCCCGCCGTTATCTCTGAAGGCAGAGGCACCCTGCTGCCGATGAAGGAACCCTTCGACCACGACCTCCAGGCCGCCCGCCGAAGCGACCCGCGTTGCGGCACAAATCTCGCTTCAGGCGGCGCCGGAGGTGCTGGATGAGGAACGTTCAAACTCTCGCGCTCGCGGGAGTCCTGATGCTGGGCACGGCCGCGGCGACGACCACGGCCGGCTGCAAGACCACTTCGTCGCCGGGAACGCAAATCGACGACGCGGGTATCAAGGTGGCAGTCAAAGCCAAGCTGGCCAAGGACGTACGGGCCTCGACCTGGACGAACGTGGAAGTGAATTCCACGAACGGCGTGGTCACGCTGGCCGGGCAGGTCGAGAGCGAGTCCGATCGCCGGCTCGCCGAAGAACTCACTCGCAGCGTGGGCGGCGTCGTCGGCGTCAACAACAACCTGCAGGTGAAGGGCCGGTAAAAGCTTCCCCGCGTCAACCGCGCTCGCCATCCTCACGTCAGATGCTCGTTCCGGGGCCTCCTAGAATGGAGGCCCCCGGTCATCGGACCCCTGGGTATGGAGGCGCGCATGTCGAAGCTCATCCGCGGGGCTCTTGTCGTCATCACCACGATGGCGGCGGCCGCTGCTCCGGCGGCCACCTGGATCGTGCCCGGAATGGCCAACACGCCCGGTCTCAACAACACGTTCTTCGCGAGCGAGCTGAAGATCCGGAACCTGGGGACGTCGCCGGCCGCGGTCTCCTTCGAGCTGCTGCCGCTCGGCGGGGCCACGCCGCCGGCCGCCTCGCGGACCGTCGCCGCCGGTGAGACGCTGGTCCTGCCGAACGCGCTGGTCGCGCTCTTCGGCACCGGCTTCCCGGCCGGTACCCTTCGTATCAGCACCGACCAGCCGATCTTCCTGAACGCGCGCACCTACAACAACGCCGACCCGAGCGGCACCTTCGGCCTCGCCGTCGACGCCGTCGACGAGGCGCACCTGCTGAGCGCCGGGCAGACCGGCCACGTCGGCTGGGTCTCGGACTCGGGCGGCTTCCGCACCAACGTCGGGGTGGTGCTCGCCGCCGCGGGCTCCGCCGCGGACCTCGTCGTTTTCGGCGCGTCCGGCAGCGAGCTGGGCCGCCGGACGTTCAGCGGCGGGCCGTCGGCCACGCAGGTCCGGGTCACCGAGTTCGCGAGCGGCGACCTGTCGACCGCGCGCTTCGAGCTGCGGGTCACCGCCGGCAAGGCCACCGGCTACAGCGCGGTGGTGGACAACGTCACCGGCGACGGCTTCACCGTGCAGCCGGAGCTGGTCCCGCCCGGGACCTGGACCGACGTCGTCCTGAACGGAGTGGCGCGCGGCCCGGGCCGCTTCAACACGTTCTTCCGAACCGACGCACGGCTGGTGAACACCTCCTCGACCGCACGGAAGGTGACCATCTCCGGCGTGTCCCTGGCGGCCGGTGGCCAGCCGGTGACGGCGACCGCCTCGCTCGACCTACCGGCGCACGCGACGCGCGAGCTCATCGACGTGCTGGGCACGCCGCTGGGCGCGCCCGAAGGCGTCAGCGGATCGCTGCGCTTCGTGGCCGACGGGCCGGTGCTGGTCCTGGGACGCACCTCCAACATCCGTGCGGACGGCTCGACTTTCGGGGCCGTGCAGCGGACGTTCTCGGCGTCGCAGTACCTCCTGTCGCCGCTGGCCGGCGCGTTCGTCGGCCTCCTCCAGAGCAGTGCCACGCCCGGCTTCCGGACCAACGTCGGCTTCACCGCCGGCCCGGCCGGCGCGGTGGTGAACCTCACTCTCAAGGACCGCGCCGGCAGCGTGCTGTCGGCGCGCCCGGCCGCCTTCACGCTGCCGGCGAACGGCTTCACTCAACCGTCGCTGGCCGACCTCTTCCCCGGCGTGGCGATCCCTGACGACGTCACTCTGGAGGTCTCCCCCGCCGACGGCACCGTGGACGCGTACGCCTCCTTCATCGACAACGGCACCGGAGACCCGGTCATCTACGCGCTCTCCCGCACGCCGCTGGTCATTCCGCAAAACCTCCAGTTCGTCAGCCAGTGCGCGCCCAAGCCCGGGGTGGCCGGGCTCATCAACGGGGGCACCAGCGCCTTCCGCGTCGACCTCGACCCGGCGCGCTACCCCGACGCGCTCTGCAACGACGGCACGCCGGGCGTCTTCTACATCCGCAAGGGCACCGGCGCCAGCGTCAACCGCTGGCTGATCTTCCTGGAGGGGGGCGGCTCCTGCGCCAACGCGGCCGACTGCGCGAAGCGCTGGTGCGCCATCGACACGAACTTCGGCGCCTTCAAGATGTCCAACCGCTACGTGCCGGAGCACGGCATCGGCGGCGGCGGCATCCTGCAGGACCGCCCCGACAACGCCCTGGCGGACTTCAACACCATCTGGATCCACTACTGCAGCTCGGACGCCTGGTCCGGCCGCATCCGCGACCGCGTGCTGTTCGACGTGGCCAGCGGCCAGTCGTACTCCCTGCACTTCCTGGGTGCGCGCATCCTGGAAGCGGTGATCTCCGAGTTGCGCGCCGGGGTCTCCTACCGGGACGCCACCGGCACCGTGACGGTGCCCAGCCTGGACGACGCCGACGTGGTCCTGCTGGTCGGCGAGTCGGGGGGCGGCGCCGGGGTGAAGCGGAACCTCGACCGCGTCACGGAGTACCTGAACAGCACGAACCACAGCGGCCGCGTGGTGGTGCGCGGGGTGATCGATGCTGCCGACCACCCGTCGAACCCGGACTACGTCGACTACGAGGCGCAGACCCGCGGCGCCTGGCTGCTCCAGGTCGGCCGCAACGCCGGGGTCTACGACGAGTCCTGCCGCGCGCTGCACCCGAACGATTCCTGGCGCTGCGGCGACAGCGCGCACAACAACGAGAACCACATCACCACACCCTTCTTCTCGCGCACCGACCTGATGGACGAGAACGTCCTCGGCGACTTCGGCACCGAAGGCTGGGAATTCGGCGACCAGACCTGGTTCTTCGGGAAGGCCACCTGGGAGCACCTCGACCGGCTGACGCGCATCCGTTCCACGGCCGAGGAGAAGGACGCGATCAACGTGGACCCCGGCGTCTATGGGCCGCACTGCGACAACCACACCGCGCTGCGCGACAGCGCCAAGTTCTACACCGACAAGGTGGCCAGGGGCGGCAGCCTCTTCAGCTTCAATGAAACGCTGCGCAACTGGCTGCTCTCCTCCGAGCCGAAGGTGGTGATGGAGCCCAAGCCCACCGGCGACCCGATCCCGAAATCGGCGGTCTGTACGAACTAGCGGCCTGCAACGGCCACCAGTAGGGACGGACACCCCCGTCGCTGGGACCGGCGCGCCCGCGCGCGGCCCGTCCCACCCCGCTGCGCGACCGTCCCAAATCGCTTGGCGGGCCCGCGTCCGCGCCCCACCTTCTCCCCGTGGACACCGGAGTGCTGGTGCTGGCGCTGACCATCGCGGCGACGTCGCCGTCGAACGAGATCGCGGCGCAGCCGCAGCTCGCCGGCGATGTGCTCTCGCGCCCCGACTGGGGCCGGAGCCTCTTCTGCCTCTGGCGCGATTCCGGCTACGGCACCGGCAGCTGGGAGCTGGCCGGCTGGCTGTTCCGCGACGGAGAGCGGCTCGCGCTGGCGCGCTGGCCCGGCACCCGCAGCGCGTACCAGGAGCGCTGGAGCGGGCCGGTGCCCGGCGACGCGGTGGCGCTGGTGCACACGCACCCCGGGAACGTGGATCCCCGCCCGTCGGAGGGGGACCGCGCCACCGCCCGCGCGCTCGGGCTGCCGGTGCTGGCGGTCTCGCGCGGCGGCGTCTTCACCGCGCTGCCGGACGGGCGGGTGCTCCGCGAGGGTGGCGACACCTGGTACCTGGCGTTCCCGGCCTCCGGCTGCAGCTCCTAGCCTCTGCCCGAGGACGACAGCAGCCGCTCGCGGTAGCTGGGGCTGAGCATCAGCTCCTTGCCGTCCTGCAGGGTCACCACGTACTCGCCGTGGAGCCAGGGCTCGACCTGCTTGATGCGCTCCAGGTTGACGACGGTGAAGCGGTGGATGCGCAGGAAGCGCGCCGGGTCGAGCCGCTGCTCGAGGCTCTGCATCGTCTCCCGGATCAGGTACTCCTCCGACCCGCAGTGGAGCTTCAGGTAGTTGCCCGAGGTCTCGACCCAGTCGATCTGCTCGGCGCGCAGGAACACGAAGCGCCCGCCGGTCTTCACCAGAAGCCGCTCCACGTAGCGCTTCTCGCCGGCGCGCATCTCCTCGACCAGCGAGACCAGCCGGTCGCTGAAGCCCGACTCCTGCACCTGACGCAGGTAGGTGCGGGCCGCCTCCAGCGCGTCGTAGAAGCGCTCGCGGCCGAACGGCTTCAGCAGGTAGTCGACCGGGTGCACCTCGAACGCCCGCACCGCGTAGCTGTCGTAGGCGGTCACGAAGATCACCGCCGGCAGCCGGCCGGCGCCGATGCGGTCGAGCAGCGCGAAGCCGTCGAGCTGCTGGAGCTGCACGTCCAGGAACACCAGGTCCGGGCTCAGCTCGGCGATGCCGACCACCGCCTGGTTGCCGTCGGCGTACTCCCCCACCACCTCGATGTCCGGCTCGGACTTGAGCAGATCGCGGATGCGGTCGCGCGCCAGCGGCTCGTCGTCCACGATCACGGTGCGGATCTTCGACTTCACGCGGCGCTCCGGGCACGGGTCGCGATGGGGATCTCGATGGAGACCAGCAGGCCGCCGCCCGCCTCGCCGCGGCCGGCAGGACGCAGCTCCAGGCGGGCCTCGTCGCCGTAGAGGTTCGCCAGCCGGGCGCGGGTGTTGGCCAGGCCGATGCCCGGGGCCGGCGGTCGCCCGGCGGAGAGGCCCGGACCGTTGTCGGCGACCTGCAGCGTCAGCCGTCCGCCGCGGCGGCGCGCCGACACGGCGATCCAGGCGTCGCCGGCGAGCTGCGAGACGCCGTGCTTGACGGCGTTCTCCACCAGCGGCTGCAGCAGCAGGTAGGGCACCTCGGCCTGCAGGAGCTCGAGGGGCACGCCGAACTCCACCGTGAGCCGGTCGCCGAGCCGCGTCTGCTCGATGTGCAGGTAGAGCTCCAGGAACTGCAGCTCCTCGCTCAGGGAGACGACCTCCCGCCCGGATCCGCGCAGCGTGAGCCGCAGGAAGGCGGCCAGGTCCACCAGCATCCGCTCGGCGCCGGCCGGGTCCTTGGGGATCAGCGCGGCGATGCTGTTGAGGGTGTTGAAGACGAAATGCGGATGGAGCTGCATCTGCAGCGCGGAGAGCTCCGCCTGCACCAACCGGGTGCGCAGCTGCGAGGCGGTCAGCTCCCGCTGGTGCATCTTGCGGCGCGCGTCGTTGCCGAGGACCAGCGCCACCACTCCCCAGTAGGTCAGGTAGTTGATGTGGAAGTTCAGGCGGAAGAAGTCGGTCATGATTCCGCCGCGAGGCCAGGCCAGCGCTCCCGCCTCGCTGACGAAGTCCGCCGGGAAGAGGACGGCGTTGGCGATCACCAGCTGCACGCCGGTCACCAGGACGCTGGCCGGCAGGTGAACCAGCAGCGAGGTACGCCAGCGGGACCGCTCGAACGGATAGCGCCGCGCCAGCGCCACCACCGGCGGCGTGATCGCCGCCCAGAGGTAGTAGAACGGCAGGTTGATGGCGAAGGCGCGCCCCCAGGAGATCGGCTTGCCGGAGGCCACCGGCCACCAGGCGTAGAGCTGGGTGCCGAAGAAGAGCCCCGCCGCCGTCCAGCCGCCGACGATGGCGGCGGCCGTGTGGATGCGCTTGGCGGCGCTCACCGCGCCAGCCGGGCCTCGCCTCCGGGCGGCGTGAGCTTCGCCTGCGCCGTTGCAAGCGCCAGGCCCTCACGCCCCCAGCGGCGGACCAGCGAATCCAGCGCCGCCGTCCGCACCGCCGCGATCGAGGAGCGGCGCGCCATCGAGCCCAGGAGCGCCGGCACCGCGGCGTGGTGGTGGAGGCCGATGGCGCGCACCGCGTCGCCGGCCAGCGCCGCCGGCGCCGGCGGGCGCGCCAGCGCCTTGAGGAAGTCGAGGCTCTCCGAGACGGTCGCGCGGCCGAGCCAGTAGAGCGCCTGTCCCTGCCTGCGGGTGCGGTCCTGGGACACGATGCGCAGCGCCCCGGGTGCGCTCGCGCCAGGGCTCATCTCCAGCAGCAGCGCCGCGCGACGGGGCTCGGCCGGGAGCTGCTCGCCGCTTTCCACCGCCACCGGGTCGCCGTCGGCGCGCACCTCGAAGGACCAGCCGATCCACGAGGGCGCCGCCGGGAAGCGCTTGCCGGCGTGGTCGGCGGCCACCTCGAAGCGGCCGCGCAGAGTCTTGCCGATCACCGAGTACGACGGGACCGCCGCCTCGGCGGCGCCATTCTCGGCGACCCTGGCGTCCGGCGGCTCGGCCTCCCGCGGCGGCATGATCCCGCGGGCCGCGCCCGCGGGCACCAGCAACGCGAGAAGAAGGACCAGTCTCACCGGGGCCTCCTCCGGAGAGTCACGACCCTCCGGACCGTCGACGCCAATGCGGATAAAACGGCGCGGTCGGGGAAAGGTTTCGGAGCTCACCCGCCGCGGAACGCAGTGGTGACTTTCGTCGCACCTTCGGAGTCGCCGGTGGCCCGCAGCGCCCGGACCGCGGCGGCGAGACGGGGCGGCGACGCGTCGGCGCGCAGCATCTCGACGACGGTGGCGCGCGCGTCCTGGCGGCGCCCCTGCGCGGCATAGAGCGCGACCAGCGAGGTCCAGCCGGAGAGGTTCGCCGGATGGCGCCGCACCTCCTCCCGCAGCTCACGCTCGGCCTCCGGCTCGCGGCCCAGGCGGGCCAGGAGGTCCCCCCTCAGCCAGTGGTAGCCGACCTCGGTCGCCGCGCTCTCCGCGCCGCGGCGCGCCGCCAGCTCGTCGAGCCGGGCCAGCGCCGCCTCCGGCCGGCCGCGCCTCTCCTCGACGCGCGCCAGCACCAGGAGCCCGCGGCCACGGCTCCGCGGCGATTCCAGCGAGGACGCCGCGAAGCGCTCCGCCTGGGCGAGGTCCCCTTTGGCGAGCCAGGCGCGCGCCAGCAGCTCGTCCGCCGACGCGTCCCCCATCTGCCCGGCCACCGTCGCGCTGGCGGTGGCCTCGTCGGCCCGCCCCAGCCGCAGCGCCAGGTTGGCCACGGCCATCACGTAGGTGGTCGAGCCCGCCGGCGCCAGCGCGGCGGCCTTCTTCATCGAGGCCAGGGCCTCGTCGCCGCGCCCGAGCTTCTCGAGCGTCATCGAGCGGAGCTCCCAGACGTCCAGCATCCGCGGGTTCTGCTCCAGAGCCTCGTCGAAGAGCACTAGCGCGGCCGCGTAGTTCCCGCGGACCACGTCCTTGAGGCCGGTCTTGATCCGCTCGAAGGACTGGAGCTCGTCCTTGGGATCGGGCAGCGGGCCATCGGCGGACGAGGACGGCGCGGCCGCGCTCAGGTAGCCGAGCGAGGCCAGCTTCTTGGCCTGCTCCGGATCGGTGGCCGAGGGCGCCACGAAGCCGGGCCTCCGCCTCTCGAGCTCGGCGACCAGCCGGCGCAGCGGCGGCGGCTTGTCGGCGACGAGGTTCGCGCGCTCCGCCGGATCCGACTCCTGGTCGTAGAGCTCGGGTCGCGGGGCCTTGATGTACTGCCAGCGCCCGTCGGAGAGCGAGAAGAGCTCGCTCCAGCCGAAGTGGATGCGCGGGAAGAGCGACTCGGCGTAGAGGACGCGCTCCGGCGCGGCGGCCCCTTCCGCCACCGCGATCAGGTCTGCCGAGCCCGGCGGTGCGCCCTCCAGGCCCAGCAGCCCGACGAGCGTGGGAGCCACGTCGCACAGGCCCACCGGCGCGGTCACGACCTTTCCCGCCAGCGCGTTCCCCGGCAGCTTCACGATCAGCGGCACGTGCAGGACCTCGCGGTAGAGGAAGACGCCGTGCTCGGATTCGCCGTGGTCGCCCAGCCCCTCGCCGTGGTCGGAGAGGAGCACGAGGACGCTCTTGTCGTAGAGCCCCAGGCGCTTCAGCTCGGCGACGAACCGCCCCACCAGCGCGTCGGCGGCGGCGATCTCGCCGGCGTACGGGTCCGCGGCGTAGCGCGTCCGGAACGGCTCGGGCGGCTCGTAGGGGCTGTGCGGCTCGTAGAGGTGGAGGAAGCCGAAGACCCTCTCCGACGAGCGGCCCTCGAGCCAGCGTGTCAGGGAAAGGAGCGTGGCGTCGCCGGCGCGCTGCACGCGGCTGAGCGGCATCGAGTCGCCCGGCGGGTCGACCGCGTCGTCGTAGAGGTCGAAGCCTCGCGAGAGGCCGGTGGTGGAGCCGGTGAGGACGACGCTGGAGACGGCGGCACCGGTCTGGTAGCCGGCGCGCTTCAACGTCTCGGCGAGCGGCGCGGCCGAAGGGGACAGGCGGTAGCCGAGGTTGTCCCTCAGACCGTGCTCCGGCGGCAGGAGGCCGGTGAAGATCGTCCCGTGCGACGGGACCGTCAGGGGCGCCTGCGAGAAGGCGTTCGCGGCGCGGATGCCGTCGCGGGCCAGCGCGTCGATGGCCGGCGTCTCGAGGCCCCGGAAGCCCCAGAGCGGCAGGCGGTCGGCGCGCAGCGTGTCGACCGAGATCAGGAAGACCGGCGCGCCCGGCCAGCGGCTGGGAGCACGCGCGGCCGGGACGCCTCCGCTCCTCGCGCAGGCGGCGGTGAGGAAGGCCGCCGCCAGCGCCGACAGGAGCGGAGAACGTCGCATCGTTGGTGTTACGCCGGCGCAGGCCGGCTTGTTTCGAGGCTCAGAAGCGGATGCCGACCGAGAAGCGGAAGGTGCGCGGCACCTGGTAGCTGCCGCTGTTGCGGGCCTGCCCGAACGTCGGCCCGTAGTTCCAGTTCGCGCCCGAGCCCCGCGCTCCCTGCACCGGGTTCGTGGTGAACGGGTTGAACTGCGCGTAGTCGTTGCGGCGGTTGGCGGCGGTCTCCACGGTGGTGTTCACGCCGAAGAGCCCGTCGGTCCGGTTGAACGCCAGGATCCCCTGGTTGTTGAAGACGTTCACGACCTGCGGCTGGGCGAAGACCTCGACCGGACCGATGCGCTTGCCCCAGTTCATGGCCAGGTCGGTGCGGTTGATGGTGGGCGTGCGGAAGGCGTCGCGGGCGGTGAAGTAATAGGTGCTGCTGGGCGGCGGCTGCAGGTAACCGTGGTCGGCCACGTAGGGAGTGACCACCACCGCGCCGGCCGCCCCGTAGGGAGAGCCGCTGTCCATCTGGTGGTAGGCCGAGAGCGTCAGCCCGCCCAGGGCGCTGGGCAGCGGCACGTCGTAGGTGGCGTAGGCACGGATCTTGTGGCGCTGATCGGCGGCCAGGCTGCCGCGTGGCGCGTTCCAGCGCTCCTGCACGTACTCCGGATAGGAGAGCAGCGTGGCCGGGACGGGCCCGGTGTTCGGCGTCTCGCCGTCGACGTTCCCGAGGAGGTGCGACCAAGTCCAGTTGGCGCCGAGGTTCACCGACTTCAGGACCTGGTAGGCGAACTGCAGCTGCAGGCCGGTGTACTCGCGGTTCAGGCGGTCGGAGTTCTCGATCAGGGTGAGGTCGTAGACGTTGCCGAGCGAGTCGGCCACGGTGCCGGTGGTGGTGTCGGTGCGCTGGCTGTAGAAGTCCTTGTACTCGCGGCGGATCAGGTCGGCGCGATAGGAGAGGCGCGGGCCGAGCGCGCCGGCCATGGAGAGCTGGTACTCGTTCACGTTCGGCGAGGTGAGGCCGCCGCGGATCTGGGTGTTCACCCCGGGCACGCCGAAGTAGAGGACCGGCAGGTCGCAGGTGGCGATGTCGGGGCAGCGCTTGGAGAAGATGTAGTCGAAGAACGTGCGCAGCGCCTGGTCCTGCGTCTGCAGCGGGCCGTTGGGGTTGGTGTTGACCTCGGGGCCGGTGTAGTACCAGTAGAAGCCGGCCGGCTGCCCGGCGTTGGAGCCGGCGTTGGCCAGGTTCTCCTGGATGGCCGCCACGTACTTCGCGTAGCTGGCGGTCACCCTGAGCTTGCCGCTGCCGGTGACGTCATAAGTCGCCGCCAGGCGGGGGGACACGTTGGAGTCGTCGGCCGAGACCACGCCGCGGCTGTCCACCGAGCGGTTCTTGTCCCAGCGCACGCCCAGGTTCAGCGAGAGCCTGTCGAGCAGGCGCCAGGAGTCGTTCAGGAAGGCCGAGTGGGTCACCAGGTCCGAGCCCTGCGAGAGGAGCCCCACCGGCGTGTAGCCGAAGTAGGTGGACGAGTCGAAGACCGGGAAGATGTCGGTGCCCTGGATGATGGCCGAGGTGCCGAAGACGCGGTAGTCGCTCCCCGACTGGTAGTTGTTGGAGCGCACCTGGCCGGAGAAGCGGTCGTAGCCGAGCACCAGGGTGTGCGAGCCGAGCGCGCCGGTGGAGAGGAAATAGGTCCCCTTCACCAGGACGTCGCGGTTGTCGCGGTCCTCGGGGTCGCAGATGCCGCAGAACGTCGGCGAGTGGTAGCGGGCGTTGCCCCGCGACTGGTCGCGCAGCAGCGTGCCGTCGATCAGGTCGCGGCTCGACGCCCCGTAGTCCTCGAACGCGAACTTCCGCCGCGAGTACTGGGCCTCCACGAAGAAGCTCGGCGTGACGACGCCGTTGTAGTTCACCCCCAGGAGCTCCTGCGGGAAGCTCGGGGTGAAGAGGCTGTCGGTGTCGAGGATCGAGCCGAAGCGGAAGTTCTGGACGCTCTCGTCGACCCGCGTGTAGTTGGCGGTGAGCGAGTGGCTGGCGAAGGGCGTCAGCGTCAGCTTGCCTTCGTAGCGCTTCTCGTCGTCGGTCTCGGCGTAGGAGATGTTCGTCGTGGTGGTGGTGCGGGTGAGCTTGGTCGACTCGAAGCGGCCGGCGCCGAAGAACCAGACCCGGTCCTTCCAGATCGGGCCGCCCAGCGTCGCCTCGTAGCGCGGGTTGATCTTGTCCTGGAGCGTCTCGCCGACCGGGGTGGTGGCGCCCCAGGAGTCGTTGGCCAGGTTGACGCGGAAGGAGGCGTGCAGGTCGTTGCCGCCCGACTTGGTGATGGCGTTCACCACGCCGCCCTGGAAGCGCCCGTACTCGGCGGAGATGGCGCCGGTGGAGATCGTGGCCTCCTGGATGGCGTCCTCGATGTAGAGGTCGAGCTGCGTGCCGCGGATGTTGTCCTGCACGGTCACGCCGTTCACCGTGAAGAGGTTGTCGTAGGACGCCGCGCCGGAGATGACGAAGGCGCCGTTGGGACCGGTGGCGGTGACGCCCGGCGCCAGGTTCACGTAGGACGCGAACGTGCGCGCGGTGGGCAGCTTCTCGAGGAGCGACGCGGTGTAGGTCGAGGCCGCGGTGGACTCCTGCGAGATGGCCTCCGAGCTGCTCACCGCGACGACCTCGGCCGCCGCCGACACTCCCTTCAGCACCAGGGTGGCGTCGTTCTGCACCGACTGGGAAGCGCCCAGGCGGATCGTCTTCGTCTGCGGCTCGAAGCCGGAGAGCTCGATGGTCACGGCGTACTCGCCGGGCGGGAGGTTCGGGAAGACGTAGTCGCCGTTGGCGGTGGTGACCGCGGTGCGGGCCCCCTGCAGGTTCGCCGAGCGGACGGTGACGCTGGCCCCGGGCAGCCCCTGGCCGTCGTTCACGACGCGGCCCACAATGGTGCCGGTCGGGAGCCCCTGACCGCACGCCGGCCTCGGCGCCAGGGACGCGACGACCAGCGCCGTCGCCAGCGTGAGCGTGAGCGATGTGGAGCGGGATCCAGTGGATTTCATGCGTTCCTCCTCGTCTGCCGTGCGCAGGGGAGGAGAGCAACCGCAGTGCCTCGAGCGTTTCCCGCGCTTTCCGCGCTTCGTCCCTGGAACGCGCCCGCTCGTCCCAGGGCACCGGCGAGCGCTTCTCCGGATCGTTGGAGCCCCTACGGAATCGGCGATGCCGCGACGGCTTCGCGGATTGGTCCCAGGGCCCTCGCTACGCCTTCAGCGAGACCAGCCGGTTCAGGCTCCAGAAGAAGGTCTCCGCCGAGCCGAGCACGCTGAGCAGCCGCGCCCGCTCGGCCACCGGGATGCCGCGGTCCGCCTCCAGGTAGCCGCTGCGGAGACCGGCCATGGCCGGGCCGTGCCCGCCGGTGCGGGTCTGCAGCTGGGCCAGCCCCTCCCGATCGTCTCCCTGCAGCGCCTCCACCGTCTCCTGGAGGAGCGCGTCCATGGACTCCACCAGAATGTCGGCCAGGTGGCGCCCGGCGGGCGACAGCGGCTGGGCGGTGATGTCGGTCGCCATAGCGGCCAGCGTCCGCTCCAGCGCACGGCCGTGGTCGTGAGACGACAGGACGCGCATCAGCACCGCCACCAGCGGCGGCGGCAGCGGGCGCTGGCAGAGATCCGAGGCGAACCCCTCGATCTCGCGCCCCAGGGAGCCGAGCGCGCCGTGGAGCGCGGCGGGCGAGGCGGCGGTGCGCACCGCCTCCAGTAGTCTCGGCAGCGCGCTCAGGTAGCGGAGGTGCTCCTTCTCCAGGAGCCGCACCGCCGACTCCGGCTCCTCCAGCGCCCGGGCGAAGAGGAACTGCGGCACCGCCAGGTCGTCGTCGCCGGCGCGCCCCTTCCCCACCCTGGCCAGCAGCCGCGCCATCAACGGCACGAACGGGAACATCAACGCGGTGTTGAAGACGTTGAAGCCGGTCGAGAACGTCGCGATGGCCACCGGCACCAGCGCGTACTTCACCGTTCCGTCCGCCGCGGTCACCGCCCGGCCCGGATCGCCGCCCAGGATCCAGGCGACCGCCCGGGTCGCCAGCGGGAAGAGCGGCAGCATCGCGAGGACTCCGATGACGTTGAAGGACATATGCGCGTAGGCGGCGCGGCGCGCGTTGGGCGACATGTTGAGGGTCGCCACGTAGGCGGTCGCGGTCGTGCCGATGTCGGCTCCCAGGGCGAAGGCCAGCGCCGTGTGCCAGTCCATGACGCCCGAGGCCCCCAGCCCCATCACGATGCCGATGGTCGCCGACGAGGAGTGGATGATCGCGGTCACCAGCGCCGAGAGGACGACGCAGAGCACGATGCCGCCGTAGCTCTCCGCCGAGACCCGGCTGATGACGCGCATCAGCTCCGGAGCCGTCCGGATCGGCCGGAAGCCGCCGGTCATGAGGTCCAGCCCGTAGAAGATCATGCCCAGCCCGAGGACCGCCAGGGCCGCGTAGCGCACCGCCGGCTTCTTCACGAAGATGTAGACGAGGCCGGCGATGCCGATCACCGGCAGGCCCCACTTGCCGATCGGCAGCGCCACGAAGATCGTGGTCAGGGTCGTACCGATGTTGGCGCCCATGATCAGTCCGATCGCCTGCTCCAGCGTGACGATGCCGCTGTTGACGAAGCCGACCACCATGAGCGTCATCACCGTGCTGGACTGGATGACTCCGGTGATGAAGGTGCCGGTCAGCAGAGCCAGGAAGCGGTTGGTGGTGAAGCGCTCCAGCACGCGCCGCATGCGCCGGACCGCCAGCGACTGGATGCCGTCCGACAGGAACTCCATGCCCAGCATGAACAGGCCGAGCCCGCCCAGGACCGGGAAGGCCATCTCCTGCAGGAG
>Ga0068859_100000845_pt1 | contig 31176 bp, 20 predicted proteins | sample KBSSwiS22_FD_66585 | JGI IMG/M metagenome (GOLD analysis project Ga0068859, IMG submission 66585) | Switchgrass rhizosphere microbial communities from Kellogg Biological Station, Michigan, USA - KBS Switchgrass S2-2 | ecosystem: Host-associated > Plants > Roots > Rhizosphere > Soil ...
GAGAGGCCGGTGGCGAGCTGCGTGTCCTTCCAGCCGAGGGCGTCGAGAACGCGCCGCGCCTGGCCGGTCCACGCATCGACGACCCGCGCCGCTCCGGCGCCCTCCAGCTTGACGTCGAGGACGGCGCCCGGCTCTTGGCCGAACACGCTGACGCCCGGAAGGCGTCGAGAATCGACCCGCCTCGGCATGCGATCAGTCGTCGGCTTCGGCCGGAAGCCAAACGCCCCGCTCGTCACGCATGAGCGGCGCCTCCTCGTCGAAGACGGGCTCCGGCGCTTCGGCCACGGGCGCGGGAGGCGGGACCGCGGGGGCTTCCTGCGGCTTCGCCTCCGGCCGGAAGTAGATGATCTGCTTCCAGGCGCGGGTGACGTTGTCTCCCAGCGCGAGCACGAGGTCGCCGGCGCTCGCGCGCCTGAGCGCGGCGTCCAGCGCTTCGACCTCCGAGGGAATCACCGTGATGGCGTCCTTCGGGACCCCGTGCGCCAGCAGGCCGTCGCGGAGCAGGAGCGGAACTTCCTCGGGACCGCGCCCCCGCAAGCCGTCGTCGCGGCGGCAGATGTACTCGTCGAAAACCCCCGCCGCGTGGCGCGCGATCTCGCCGATGTCCTCGTCGCGCCGGTCGCCCGGGGCCGCGAGCACGCAGATCCTCCGCCCCTTCGTCTCGAGGCGGCGCACCATGAGGCACATCGCCTCGACGGCGGCCGGGTTGTGGGCGTAGTCGAGGATCACCTTGAAGCCGTGCTCGTCGAAGATGTTCATCCGGCCCGGCGCCTGGAAGAACGACGTGTCGAAGGTGCGGAGGCCGTGCCGGATGTTCTCGAGCTTCACGCCCATCGCGTACGCGGTGAGGGCGGCGAACATCGCGTTCTGCACGTTGTGCATCGCGCGCCCCTCGAGGGTCGCGGGCACGAGATGCGTCCAGAGCAGCGGCATATGCGCGCCCTTGTCGTAGAGCGTGATCATGTGGCCGTTGATCCCGTCCTCGAGGACGCACGCGCGCCCGCCCGCGCGGATGTGCTCCCGCACGAGCGCGTGCTTCTGCGACATCGTGACGTACCCGATGTGCGCGGCCTCGGTGTGCCCCGCCATCTTGAGACAGAGCGGATCGTCGGCGTTCAGGATCGCCGTGTCGCGGGCGACCTCGATGATGATCCGCTTGACGCGCGCCAAGTCCTCGAGCGTTCCGATGCCGCGCAGACCCAGGTGGTCCGAGGTGACGTTGAGGCAGCACGCGACGTTGCACCAGCGGTAGCCCATCCCCGCGCGCAGCAGCCCCCCGCGCGCCTGCTCGAGCACGGCGACGTCCACCGACGGATCGCGCAGCACCATCCGCGAGGCGATCGGCCCCGTCATGTCGCCGTCGACGGTCTTGTTCCCGTCGATGTAGACGCCGTCGGTCGTCGACAGCCCCACCACGTTGCCGTTGAGCTTGAAGATGTGCGCGACCATGCGGGCGGTCGTCGTCTTCCCGTTCGTCCCGGTGATCGCGGCGATCGGGATCCGCGAGGGCGTCCCGGGCGGGAAGAGCATGTCGATGACCGGCCCCGCGACGTCGCGCGGCGTCCCCTCGGACGGGGAGACGTGCATGCGGAAGCCCGGCGCCGCGTTGACCTCGCAGATCGCCCCGCCCCCGCCCGACTCCCGGTAGGACTTCGAGATGTCCTCCGTCAGGAAGTCCACGCCGCACACGTCGAGGCCGATCGCCTTCGCGGCCCGCGTCGCCATCTCGCGGTTGTCGGGGTGCACGATGTCGGTGACGTCCACCGCGGTGCCGCCGGTCGAGAGGTTCCCCGTGGAGCGGAGATAGACGACCTCGCCTTGGGGAGGGACCGTCGCCGCGTCGTACCCGCGCCGGGCCAGCAGGCGCAGCGCCTGGTGGTCGAGCTCGAGGCGCGTCAGGACCTTCTCGTGGCCGACGCCCCGCCGGGGGTCGGCGTTGACCTGCGTCACCAGGTCCTCGATCGTGCTCTCGCCGTTGCCGACCACGTGGCCCGGGACGCGCCGGGACACGGCGATGAGCTCTCCCCCGACGACGAGCATGCGGTGGTCGAGGCCGCGGATGAACGTCTCGATGACCACGCTGCGCGAATGGACGCGCGCCTGCTCGAAGGCGGTCCGCACTTGAACCGCATCTCCCATCCCGATCGACACGCCGCGCCCATGGTTCGCGTTGAACGGCTTGACGACCACCGGGTAGCCGAGATCTTCCGCCGCGCGCACGGCGGCCTCCTCGCTCGTGACCAGGCGCTGCTGCGGGACCGGCAGGCCCAGGTCGGCGAGGAGGCGGTTGGTCTCCTCCTTGTCCGACGCGATCTCCACCGCGATGTTCCGCGTCTCGCTCGTCACCGTCGCCTGGAGCCTCTTCTGGAGCTTTCCGTGCCCGAGCTGGATGAGCGAGTACTCGTTGAGCCGGATCCACGGGATGCCGCGGTCCTCCGCCGCCTTGACCAGCGCGTGTGTCGAAGGCCCCAGGGCGCGGCGCTGCGCGAAGCGGATGAACGCGTCGCGCTCGACGGGGAAGTCGAACCCCGCCGGAACGCTTCCCGGCGGGCGGAGCGCCTCGGGGAGCAGCGCGTGGAGCAGCGTCAGCGCCAGGCGCCCCGCTTCCGTGCCCACTTCCGCCTGCTCGTACTCGTAGACGACCTCGTACTGGCCCGTCTCCCCGGCCGTCCGGGTCTTTCCGAAGGTCACGTCGATGCCCGCGACGTTTTGCAGCTCGATCGCGACGTGCTCGAGGACGTGGCCGAGCCACGTGCCCTCGTCCTCGGTGAGCCGCCTCACGAAGCCGCCCGGCTCCGCGTAGGAGCACCCGTGCTCCTTCAGGCCGGGGAGGGCCAGGAGGAGATGCTCGACGAACGCCGGGCCCAGGCGGCCGGTCGGCCACGCCTCCAGCGAACCCAGATCCACGACGAGGCGGATGACCGGGAACTTCGCGTAGAGGCTCGGACCGAGATACACGGATCGTGAGACGACTCTCATGCGACGGCCCCCGCGCGCGCCCTCCGCGTTTCGAGGTCGAAGCCGCCTCCCGGGCCGATCACGTGGAGCCGCACGCCCAGGATCGTCACCGGTTCGCCCGGCTTCACGGTACCCATGGAGCTGAACTCGACGTCGCCCGGATCGACGACGGTGACCGCTCCGGAGCCCGCCACCTCGAGCGCGTTGTCGTCGTCGAGGAACACCGCGGTGTCCTCGTCGAGCCCGAGCCCGATGGCGAACGGGTTGTAGGCCAGAGCCGCGAGGAGCCGCCCGAGGCGGTCCCTCTGGCGGAAGTGCTGATCGACGATGACCCGGTTGGTGAGCCCGAGGCCGGGGGCGAGCGTCACCATCCCCGCACGGGGGGTCGCGCCCTCGTCGCCGAAGGCGATCATGTGCTCCGAGAGGAACGCGGCCCCGGCGGAGGTGCCGGCGACCGGAACGCCGGCGGCGTTCGCGCGGCGAAGCGCCTTGGCGGCGAGCGTTCCGCCCAGCAGCGTGGAGAGGCGGAGCTGATTCCCGCCCGACAGGAAGATGCCGCTCGCCTCCTTGAGGTCGCCGACGGCCTCGTCGTCCTCCGCGTCGGCGCGCGAGGCGAACTCGAAGCTCTTCACGCTTCGCGCGCCCAGGTCCTTGAAGATCCGCTCGTAGCGGCGCCCCGTGTCGTCCCGCTCGGAGGCCGTCGGAATGACCGCGATCCTCGCGCGCCTCCCGCCGCACAGGTCCACGAAGCGCTTCAAGATCTCCGGATCCTTGATCTGGTCCTCCGCCCCCCCGATCGGCACGATCGTCCCGCGCCTCCCCCCCTCCTCGACCCGAGACGGACTCACGACGGACCTCCTTCGAAGGTTCCTCGCACCACCATGGCGCCCGATCGCACGTGCCACCGCCCACGCGCCATGACGTCCGCCGCGCGCCCCGCGTCGTCGAGGACGACGAGGTCGGCATCGCGTCCCGCGGTCAGCCGGCCCTTCCGCGGAAGGCGCCACAGGTCGGCCGCGTTGCTCGTGAAGGCCGGGAGCACCCGCTCGAGCGCGTGGCCGCGCGACACGAGCGCGGCAAGCTCCGCGAGGAGCGCTCCGGGCGCGCCGACGTCCATGTGGGTCACGCGGCCGTCCGCGTCGAAGCGCGGGAGACAGCCGCCGCCGTCCGAGCTGACCGTGACGCGCCGCTCCGGAAAGCCCGCGCCGAGATAGCGCTCGAGCGCCTCTCCGGCCGACCAGGCGTCCTCGCCCTCCCCGACGGGGAACGCGGTGACGTCGATCGAGCCGCCGCGCTCCGCGAGATCGAGCGCCTCGTCGAAGAGCGCCTTCCGTCGATTGACGTGCGTGGGGTTGAACACGCGCGGGGGGATCTCCGAGCCGTCCACGGCGCGCCGCACGAGATCGAGCCCGCGCGCGCCGTCGCCGACGTGGAGGTGGACGATGCCCGCCTTCCCCGTCATGAGTCCGGCGACGTGGGCGTCGGAGGCGATCCGCAGCAGCTCGTCGAGTGTCGGCTGGCTCGACCGGTGGTCCGAGATCGCGACCTCGCCGACGCCCAGGATCCGGTCGACGTGGACGATGTCGCCGCGCACGCTGCCGGTGAGGGTCACGGGCGGCACGTGATACCCCCCGGTCATCGCGTACGCCGTGATCCCCTCGTCGTCGAGCCCGCGCGCGCGCGCCAGGAGCTCCGCCGTGGAGCGGGTGAGGTCGTCGGTCCCGAGGACGCCGATCACGGTCGTGACGCCCCCCGCCGTGAACCGCGAGAGCGGCACCGTCGGCACCTTCGTCGCGGCTCCCGCCTCGCCCCCGCCGCCGGTCAGGTGCACGTGGGGATCGACGAGCCCGGGGATCACGCGCCGCCCCTCGAGGTCGACGACCTCCACGGCGACGCCCGTGGGAGGGTCGATGCGCGGCGCGATCCCCGCGACCCGCTCCCCGGCGACGAGCAGGTCCGAAAGGCCCGATCGCTCGGGGGCGAAAAGCTCGGCGTGACGCAAGAGGATCAGCATTCCGAAGCGACATGATGCCACGCCTGGGCTAGCCTTCCGGCCGGAGGCCAGGGATGCCGCGGATCGATGCCGCGAGCGATCGAGCGCTGCTCGTGACGTTCGCCGACGAGATGGACGAGGCGGCCGCGCGCGCGGTCCACGCCCTCGCCGCGGACCTCGCGGCATCGCCGGTTCCGGGCCAGGTGGACGTGCATCCCGCGTACGCGTCGATCCTCGTCACGTTCGATCCCCTCGCGGCCGATCCGGTACTCCTCGAGGACGAGCTGTCCCTCCGCGTCGCGCGCGCGTGCGAGGCGCCCGACGCCCGGCGGAGAACGGTCGTGGTCCCGGTGCGCTACGGCGGTCCCGAGGGTCCCGACCTCGCGGAGGTCGCGCGCGCCACGGGCCTTTCCCCCGCCGAGGTCGTCCGCCTCCACGCCTCGGCGGCGTACGAGGTCGTCTTCCTCGGCTTCACGCCCGGCTTCCCGTACCTGACGGGCCTGCCGCCCGCGCTGTTCACCCGCCGCCGCGACCAGCCGCGGCGCCGCGTGGAAGCGGGAAGCGTTGCGATCGCGGGGACCCAGGCCGGCATCTATCCCGTCGCCTCGCCGGGCGGATGGAACGTGCTGGGGCGGACCGACCTCGTCCTGTTCGATCCCGCGCGCGATCCTCTCGTGCTTCTCGGGCCCGGCGACCTCGTCCGCTTCGTGCCGGCGGACGCGCGATGAGCGTCGTCGTCCTCGAGCCGGGCTTCCTGACGACCGTGCAGGACCTGGGACGGCCGGGGTACGCGGCGCTCGGGGTGTCCGCGGCCGGAGCCGCGGACCCGATCGCCCTGCGCGCGGGGAACCGGATCGTCGGCAACCCCGAAGGATGCGCGGCGCTCGAGATGACGCTCGTCGGCGCCGTGCTCCGGTTCGAGCACGAAGCCTGGATCGCGACGACCGGCGCCACCGGCGCGCCGGTGTGGACCGCGCGCCGCGTCGCCGCGGGAGAGGCGGTCGCCTGCGGCCCGTGCCGCGGCGGCGCGAGGAGCTACCTCTGCGTGCGCGGCGGTCTCGACGTCCCGCTGGTCCTCGGGAGCGCTTCGACGCATCTCGCGACCGGTCTCGGCGGTATGCAGGGCCGCGCGCTCCGCGCGGGCGACCGGCTCGCGCTCGCGACGCGCGCGACGGCGGAGCCGCTCGCGAGCGGCGTCGATCCGCGCGCGATCCCCGGCTACGCGGACGACGGCCCGCTCCGTGTGGTGGACGCGCCCCCGAAGGACGGGTTCACGGACGAAGCGCGCGGCCGGTTCGAGGCCGCGGCATGGGACGTCACCGAGGCGTGCGACCGCATGGGGATCCGCCTCGAGGGGGAGCCCCTCGCGCGGACGACGGCGCGCGAGCCCCTCACCGAGGGCGTCCCGCTGGGCGCGATCCAGATCGTGTCCTCGGGCCGACCGATCGTGCTGTTCGTGGACCATCAGACGACCGGCGGCTACCCGAAGATCGCGTGCGTCATCGCCGCCGATCTGCCGCGGCTGGGCCGCGTGCGACCGCGCGATCGACTACGCTTCCGGCGCGTGGAGCTCTCGCTCGCCCGGCATGAGCTGCGCCGCCGGGAGGAGGCGCTCGTTGCGATCCTCGCCTGAGGAGCGGTTCATCGACCTGAACGCCGATCTGGGGGAAGGCCCCGGCGAGGAGCCCCTCTACCCGCTGATCACCTCGGCGAACGTCGCGTGCGGCGGCCACGCCGGGACGCTCGTCTCGATGGTCGCCGCGATCGACCGGTGCCGCGCGGCGGGCGTCGCGGTCGGCGCGCATCCGAGCTACGAGGACGTCGCCGGATTCGGCCGCCGCCCCCCCCGCCCTGCCGCGGACGCCGACGAGCTCGCCGCGTCGATCGAGCTCCAGGTGTCGCTCCTCGCTTCGCACGCGCGCGACCGCGGCGCGCGGCTGGCCCACGTCAAGCCCCACGGCGCGCTCTACAACGACGCGGCGAGGGACGAGGACGTCGCGCGTGCCGTCGGACGCGGCGTCTTGCGCGCGGCGCGCGACGCGATCCTGTTCGGCCTCGCGGGATCGCGCGCCGTCCCCGTCTGGAAGGACATGGGCTTCGAGGTCGCGGAGGAAGGGTTCGCCGACCGCGGCTACGGCGGCGACGGCGCGCTCCTCTCCCGCGGAGAGTCCGGCGCGGTCCTCACGGATCCCGGCGCTGCGGCCGCCCAGGCGGTGGCCCTCGCTCAGAGCGGCCGCGTGGCGACCCTGTGCGTGCACGGCGACACGCCGGGGGCGCTCGCGATCCTCGGCGCCGTGCGCGCGGCGCTCACCGGCGCCGGCTTCGCGCTCCGCGCGCCCGCTAGGTCCGTCGCAAGACGACGAGCGTGAGGTCGTCCGCGGGAGGACGGCCCGCGGCGAACCGCTCGACCGCCGTGAGCATCTCCTCCGCGACCCTCGCCGCCGAAGCACCGTCTCCGGTGCTGCGGACGGCGGCCGCCCCGACGCCGGACTCGCCGAACTCTCGATCCTCTCCGTCGGTCGTCTCGGACAACCCGTCCGTGTAGACCACGAGGACGTCCCCCGGCGCGAGGTCGATCCGGCGCTCGCTCCCGGTCCAGTCGGCGAGCACGCCCAGGATCGGCGCCGTCGGCGACAGGCGCTCGGTCGCGCCGGCCTGCTTCCTCACCAGCAGCGGCGCGTTGTGACCGGCGTTGAGGTAGTGGAGCGAGGCGGCCTCGGGGTCATAGACCCCGAAGAAGAACGACGCGAAGCGGTTGTCCGCGGTGAGGTCGCACAGGAGCGCGTTCACCGCGCGCAGCGCGCCCCCGATCCCCACGCCCGCCGCGACCGCGGTCCGGAGGCCCGCTTGGAGGTTCGACATGAGCATCGCCGCGGCGAGGCCCTTGCCGGACACGTCGGCGACCGCGATGCCGAGCCGCCCGCCGGGGATCGGGATGAAGTCGAAGTAGTCCCCGCCGACGATCCGCGCCGAGCGGCAAACGCCGTAGATCTCCGCGCCGCGAATCTCCGGCGGCCGGCTCGGCAGTAGGCGTGCCTGGACCTCGCGCGCCATCTCGATCTCCCCGCGCAGACGCTGCTCCGCCTCGCGCGTGGCCCGCACCTCGCGCTCCAGGCGCAGGTTCTCGAAGGCGGCCGCGTACTGGCGCCCCGCGGTCGCGACCAGATCGAGGTCCTCGCGCGAGTAGGGCTCGCCCGAACGCTTCGGGCCGAGCGCGAGCACGCCCAAGAGGTCACCGTCCCGCCCGCGCAGCGGGGCGAGCACCTCCGCCCCGCTCGCCCGCGCCGCCGCGCGCGCCTCCGCCGGCAGCAGACGCGCGTGCCGGGAGTCGTCGTCGAGGACCAGCGCGCGGCCGACGTCTCCCAGGAGCAATTTCACCTCGGGTGGAAACATGTGCGGCGTCTCGTGGAGGTGGGCGAACGTCGGGTGGAGCGCCTCGGATGCGCTCCGCTCGAGGTCCCGCCCGAGCACCTCGGCATCGCGCGCGAGACGCATCCGGTCGGCGAGGCCGAGGAGCACTTGCCGCGCGTCGTAGGCCTCGCGGAAGAAGCGCCGGTCGAGCCGGTTGAGGATCCGGTCCCGGTACAGCGCCGCCCCGACGAGCAGCGCCGCCAGCGGCACCATCGCGAGCGAGCGCTTCACCGACGGCTCGCTCGCGGTGCTCCCGCCGAGCGCGTAGACGAAGGCGACGAGCGGGATCGCGAGCACGGAGAGCAGTACGCGCCGGGCGAGCGCGTACCTCAGGCCGCGTCGCACGATGACCCGCACGTCGAACATGCGGTGCCTCACGACCGCCCAGGCGACCGTGAGCGGGAAGATCGAGAGCACGAGCAAGAGCGCGAGCTCGAGCAGTCGCGAGGTCACCAGGCGCGCGGCCACGTCGCTCGGGACGAAGAAGTAGATCGCGAGCCCCACGACCAGGCACACGAGGAACGTGGCCCCGAATCCGAGGAGCACGACGCGGAGGCGCCGCCTTCCGTCGTTCGTCCCCGACCGCCGGTACTGCACGACGAGGAGGAGCGCCGCGAGCGTCCACGCCGTCGCGAGGTAGAGGAGCGTGTAGTTCCGGAACGCGCCCGCGGCTCCCGAGACTTCCACCGGGTCCGCGATCCCGAAGGCCGACGCGCTGACGAAGGCGCCGTGGCTCCAGGCGACCGGGAGGAAGGCGCCGTAGAGCACGGTGAGCGCCGCGAGGTGCATGCGGCGGCCGAAGAGCCGGTCGGGGAAGATGAGCGCGAAGTGCGCGATGGCGGTGAAGATCAGGGCGTTGCGCGCGACCGACAGGACCCAGGCCGCCTCGCGGAGGCCGTGGGCCATCGCGATCGTCGGGATGCTCCCCTGGGGCACGGCGATGCAGAACATCCCGAGGAGCAGGCTCTGCGGGTCCCGCGAGCGCAGCAGGATGAGCGCGGCCCCCACGCCGAGGTAGAGGAGCCGCACCGCGAGGCCCACGAGCGGCGTGATCCAGGAGAGCGGCCCGCGCTCGAGGTGCCGGATGGGAGCCGCGACGACCGGGACGCGCCGCACCTCGTCTCCCGAGCCGACGTCGAACACGACCGTGTCCCCGGGGCGTAGCGAAAACTCCATCGCGGTCCGCGTCCGACCCTGGCCGGGCACCGCGCGACGGTGCCACGCATCGCTCACCGCGAGCACGCGGTCCCCCGCCCGCAAGCCGGCGCGCTCGCCCGGAGATTCGGGGTCCACGGCGGCGACGCGCCACGCGTCGCCGGCCGCTCCCGGCTCGAGCCGCACCCCGGTCGCCCCGATCCCCCAGTCGAGCCAGCTCGAGTGCACGACCCCGACCACGCCCAGCGCGAGCATGAGGTAAGCGAACGCGGTCGCCACGCGGATCATGCGTCCTCCGTACGGACGCGACCCCGGCCGCGCTTGATGTCGCTGCGACGGCGCTTGGTGTCCCGCCGTACGCTCTTCGACGACCGCGGAACGCCGGTCGCGACGCGAGGGACCTCCGGCTCGAGCGCGTCCGCCAAGAGGGCCGTGAGCCTCGCGAGGGCGGTCCGGCGATTGGCGTGCTGGCTTCGCGAGTCCTGGGCGACGACCCGCACCGAGCCGTCGGCGGCGATCCGCCGTCCGAGGCGCGTCAGGAGCGTCGCGCGGTCCTCGGGGGACAGGGACGGCGAGTCGGCGATCACGAAGCGGATCATGACGCGGCTCGCGGTCTTGTTGACGTGCTGCCCGCCGGGGCCGCCGCTCCGGGACGCGGTGACGATGAGCTCCTCATCCGGGATCTCGACTCCCGGAGCGATGGCGAGCGGCATGGACCCAAGATCCTCGCGCGACATCCTAGCCGTGAAAAAAAGAAGGCGCCCGGCTTCGGGCGCCTTCGTGTCGATCACGATGCGGATGCCCCTACCAGACTTCGCAGGGCTTGGCCGGGTGCATGTTCGTGCCCTCGGCGCAGGAGAAGGCCTCCCAGAACTCGTTGTAGTTCGACAGCGGGCCATTGACGCGGAACTTCGGCGGCGAGTGGGGATCGACCGTGACCAGCATCTGCTCGATCTGCGGCGTCGCCAACGAGCACCAGGTCTGCGCGAAGCCGACGAAGAGGAGCTGGTCGTTGGTCAGACCGTCGACCGCGGGCTTCTCCGATCCGGCGTTCGCGGCCTCGTACGCCTTGTAGGCGTTGTAAGCCTGCTTGATGCCGCCGTTGTCCGCGATGTTCTCGCCGAGCGTCAGCTTGCCGTTGAGGTGGAGGCCCGGCTGGACCTCGTACGACGCGTACTGGCCCTCGATGCACTGCGCCCGCGACTCGAACTTCTCGGAGACCGACGGCTCCCACCACTCGGTGAGACGGCCCTGGGCGTCGAACTTCCGGCCCTCGTCGTCGAATCCGTGCGTGAGCTCGTGCCCCATGACCATGCCCATCCCGCCGTAGTTCATCGCGGCCGGGAAGTCCTTCGAGAAGAACGGCGGCTGGAGGATCCCCGCCGGGAAGACCATCTCGTTGTTGAGCGGGTTGTAGTACGCGTTGACCGTCGGCGGCGTCATCCCCCACTCGGTCCGGTCGACGGGCTTCCCGACCTTCGCGGCCTCGCGCTCGTACTCGAAGCGCGCGGCGGCGAGCATGTTGCCGAAGAAGTCCGCCTTCTTGACCTTCAGGCTCGAGTAATCCTTCCACTTGTCCGGATACCCGATCTTGTTGACGATCGCGCCCTTCTTCCCGAGCGCGCGCGTGCGGGTGGCGTCGTCCATCCACGCGAGGCCCGGCAGGTTGTTCGCGAAGGCGGTCTGGATCCCCTCGATCATGTCGCGCGCGACCCTCTTGCTGTCGCCGGCGAACTGCTTCTTGATGAACTCCTGGCCGAGGATCTCGCCGACGGCGCCGTCGGTATAGGCGACGCACCTCTTCCAGCGGGCCTGCTGCTCCTTCTGGCCCTGAAGCGTCTTCCCGAAGAACTCGAAGTTCTGTTGGTCGAAGGCCTTCGGGAGCATCGCAGCCGCGTCGCGGAGGACCTGCCAGCGCATGTACGCCTGGAGGGTCGACGCGTCGGCGGCGCCCAGCGCCGCCTCGAGGCCCTTGAGGTAGTCCGGCGTCATCACGTTGATCTGCGTGATCTCCGGGTGACCGGCGGCCTTGAGATAGCCGTCCCAGTCCAGCTTCGGCGTGAGCTGCTTGAGCCCGCCGATGTCGAGCTTGTTGTAGGTGGCGTTGGGGTCGCGGAGCTCCGCGCGCGGCTTGGCGACCTTCGCGAGCTCGGTTTCGAACGCGAGGATCCTGTCGGCGGTCTCTTTCGCCTTCTCGGCGGAATCGCCGTAGAGCTCGAACATCTTCGCGACGTGCGCGACGTACTTCCCGCGGACCTCGGCCTTCTCGTCCTTCAGGTAAAAGTCGCGGTCCGGAAGTCCGAGGCCGCTCTGGACGACCTGGGCGATGTTGATCCCGGGATTCTTGAAATCGGCCTCGACGTGGACGTTGAAGAGGCCGGGGATGGTGGAGGCGTGGAACCGGCCCGCCTGCTCCATGGCGCTCTTCGCGTCCTTGACCTTCGCGGCGTCCTTCATCCACGACTCGATCGGCTTGGTCCCCGCCGCCTCGATCGCCGACTCGTCCATGCACGATCCGTAGACGGCGGCGAGCTTCTGTCGGTCCGGGTCGCTCCCGGGGTTTTTCACCGCGTCCTCGAGGATCTCGCGGTTGACCAGCCGGTTGCGCTCGGCGATTTCACTAAAGCCGCGGCCCCAGCGCGACTGATCGCCCGGGAGCTTTGTGCTGTCGAGCCATCCGCCGCACGCGTAGCGGTAGAAGTCGCTGCAGGGATCGGCGGCCGGGTCCATCGCGGCCTTCACGACCTCGGCGACGCTCTTCGCGGGTGCCGGGTCGGCGGCGAGGACGGCGCCGGAGAGGAGGAGGGCGGCGAGCGCGGCCACCACGAGGAAACGACGCTTCATCTTTGAAATCTCCTACGACTGGGGTTTCGAGAGCCGGCCTAACGGTACGCGTGCCTCGGCGGGAGGTTTCACGGGACCCGGATCGCTCGCCACTCCGGTGCCGTCACGGGCTGCGATCCATCCAGTCTCACGCTGAGGTAAGGGGGCTCGCAGAGTACCACGCGCCCCGAGGCTCCCGAGGCCACCAGCCGGTAGTTCCCCGGGGCCAGTCCGTCGAAGCGGAACGAACCGTCGCCCGCGGGGACGGCCCGCGCGGCTTCCTTGAGCACGTTGTCGGGGCCGAGCGCGACGATCGCGGCGACGCCCGTCACCGCGGGACCGGACAAGACGCCGCTCAGAGACCCCGGAGGCGCGGGAACCGGGGTCGGCTCCGGAGCGGGCTCCGGAGTCGGCGTTGGGACCGGCGTCGGGCTCGGCTCCACCGTCTCGGCCTCGACGGCCGGAGGCGGTGGCGCGGGAGGTGGGGCCGCGGGCGGCGTCTCGTGGGGAACGGGAAGGGGGACCGGATCCGGAATCGGCGGCGGCTCACCGGCCGCGCGTTCCGGCGGACGCACCTCGACCCTCCACGCGTCCCCGGTCGTCCCGACCGCGAGGATCGAGCCCTCGCCGTCCGTGAACAGCCCGCGGAGCGGCATGGGAGCCGGGGCCGGCTCGGTGAGGGCGAGCCCTTCGCGCCCCTGGGGCTGCGACACGTCGAGGAGACCGACACGCTCCGGCTGCGCGACGGCCCACACGGTGGGGGACGTCGTGGGACCGATCCCGACGTTTTGTCCCGGGACGCGGAAGAGCGGTCCGCTCGTCAGCGCCGGCACGAGGAAGGTGCGGATCTCGTTCGTCGATGCGACGAGGATCGCGTCGCCCGCGGGCAGGAGCGCGAGCCCGGATGCCGTGACCGGCACCGGCGTGCCGCGGCCGAGCTTGGCGGCCGCGAGGTCGAGGACGACGAGCGAGGCGCGTCGCTCGACGCCTTTGCGATCGCTCTCGCGCACGATCGCCCACGCTCCGGACGGCGCGACCGCGAGCGCGGTCACGCGGCCCGGAACGGGGATCTCGATGCTGCGCTCGCCGACGCGCGCACGGATCGTCGACCGCCCCGCCTCCGACGAAGGAACCGCGACGACGGCGATGCCGCGCGCGAGCGCGAAGGCGTCCGGGACGGCTCCGCCGGAGAGGGAGACGACCTCCTTCGGGAGCGCTTCGACGGCCACGAACGCGGGAGGATCGCCGCTCGCATCGGCGACGGCGAGAGCCGCGATCAGGAGCGCGAGGTAACGGGCGGGGGTCCGGCCCACCGGGCTATGATACGCGGCCGCATGTCCCGCATCGCCCTCCGCGGCTCCGGCCTCGTGAAACGCTACGGCGAGGTCGTCGCGGTGGACGGACTCGACCTCGAGGTCTTCGCCGGCGAGTGCTTCGGCCTCCTCGGCCCCAACGGGGCCGGAAAGACCACGACCGTGGAGATTCTCGAGGGGCTCACAAGGCCCGACGGCGGCACCGTCGAGGTCCTCGGCCGCACGTGGGCCCAGGATGCGGCGGGGCTGCGCGAGCGCATCGGCATCCAGCTCCAGGAGACCCAGCTCGCCGAGAAGCTCACCGTCCTCGAGACGATCACGCTGTTCCGCAGCTTCTACCGGAAGGGGCTCGATCCGGTCGAGGTCATGCGGATCGTCCAGCTCGAGGACAAGGAGAAGGCCTGGGTCCGCAAGCTCTCCGGGGGTCAGAAGCAGCGATTGTCGCTCGCAGCGGCGCTCGTGGGCGATCCCGAGATCCTGTTCCTCGACGAGCCGACGACGGGACTCGACCCTCAGGCGCGGCGCCAGGTCTGGGACGTCATCGCCGACGTCCGGGCGCGGGGCGGCACGGTCCTCCTCACCACGCATTACATGGAAGAGGCCGAGCGTCTGTGCGACCGGATCGCGATCGTCGATCGCGGGAAGGTCATCGACCTCGACACGCCGGCGGCGCTCATCAAGCGGCTGGGCGCCGAGCACGTGATCGAGATCGAGACGGAGTCCGAGGTCGACCTCGAGCGCCTCCGCGGGCTCGATCAGGTGCACGACCTGCGTCGCGACGGAACGACGGTCTCGCTCACGGTCCTCGAGGTCCACCGCGCGATCCCGCAGATCCTCGCGCAGCTCGACGCGCAGGCCGTGGCCCTCACCCGGCTCACCACGCACCACGCCACGCTCGAGGACGTCTTCGTCGCGATGACGGGACGCCACCTCCGGGAGAACTGACGTGGCCCGCCACCCGCTCGTCGAGATCACGCGCGTCAAGTTCCTCGAGTTCCTCCGGGAGCCGGAGGCGATCTTCTGGGTGCTCGTCTTCCCCGTGCTCCTCTCGCTCGCGCTGGGGATCGCCTTCCGCTCGAAGCCGCCGGAGGCGCTCGCGATCGCGGTGCAGGAGGGCCCGGGAGCCTCGGCCGCACGCGACGCGCTCGCGACGGATCGCGCGTTGGCGCCGCGAACGCTTCCCGAAGCCTCCTGCCGCGAGGCGCTCCGCGCGGGGCGCGTCGCCCTCGTCGTCGTCCCCGGAGACCCCGTGACGTACTGGTTCGACCCCACGCGCGACGAGAGCCGCGTCGCGCGGCTCGCCGCGGACGCCGCGCTGCAAGGGGCCGCGGGGCGCGCCGACGCGGTCGCGGCCTCGGACCGTCTCATGACCGAGAAGGGATCGCGCTACATCGACTTCCTCGTGCCGGGCCTGCTCGGCATGAACCTCATGGGCACGGGGATGTGGGGCGTGGGCTTTTCGATCGTGACCGCGCGCTCCCGCGGGCTGCTCAAGCGGCTCATCGCGACCCCGATGAAGAAGCGCCACTACCTCGTCGGCCAGATGTTGGGGCGCATGGTGTTCCTCGTCCCCGAGGTCGGGCTCTTGGTCGCCTTCGCCGCGCTCGTGTTCGACGTCCCGGTCCGGGGCTCGCTCGCAGCCCTCGTCGCCGTCTCGTCGCTCGGGGGGCTCGCGTTCACCGGGATCGGCCTGCTGGTCGCCGCGCGCCCGCGCACGATCGAGGGGGTCTCCGGCCTCATGAACTTCGTCATGCTGCCGATGTGGATCTTCTCCGGTGTGTTCTTCTCCCCGGCGAGGTTCCCGGACGCCCTCCAGCCGTGGATCCACGCGCTGCCGCTCACGGCACTCAACGACGCGCTGCGCGCGGTGATGCTCGACGGCGCTTCGCTCGCGCGGGTGGCCCCGGAGCTCGCCATCGTCGCCGGGTGGGGCGCGGCCGCCCTGGTCGCGGCGCTCCTGCTGTTCCGCTGGCGATGAGCCCGGGCCTGTGCGCCGCGTGCGTGTGGGCGCGCCCGGTCACCTCCAGCCACGGATCGACATTCCTCCGCTGCGCCCTTTCGGAGCGCGACCCGAGCTTCCCGAAGTACCCCGCGCTCCCGGTGCTCGCGTGCCCCGGCCACGTGCCCCTTCCTGAACCGCCGCCCCCGGGTTGTTAGAATCCCCACCGCATGTTGAGCGTCGGCAACGAGGTGGGGCGTCTGCGGAGCGTCCTCGTCCACGAGCCCGGACCCGAGGTCGACAACATGGTGCCGTCGATGATGGAGGAGCTCCTCTTCGACGACATCCTCTACGGCGATCGCGCGCGCGAGGAGCACGGCCGCATCCGCCGGGTCTTCCAGATCCTGGGCATCGAGGTCCTGGACGCCCAGGACCTGCTCGAAGAGGTCCTGCGCGAGGGCGCCGGCCGCGCCTGGCTCCTCGATGCGGTCCTCCCTGCCGGCGCGAGCGCGCTGCGCGAGCGCCTCGAGGCGGCGCCGGCGGAGGAGCTCGCGAGCGCGCTGGTGGGAGGCGTGAAGCTTCCGCCCGGCGCGGGCCGCGGCCACACGGCCGCCGACCTCTTCTCGGTCGCGCCCCTTCCGAACTGGTGCTTTCAGCGCGACCCCCAGATCGTCGTGGGGCACGGCGTCGTGTTCGGATCGATGGCGAGCGCCGCGCGGCGGCGCGAGACGCTGCTCGCGCGGGCCGTCTTCCGGTTCCACCCGGAGTTTTCGGCCGCGCCCGCCTGGCACGACCCGATGGAGGCCGACTTCGAGCGCTCGCATGCCGGCGGCGCGGGAGCGGCGTCGCTCGAGGGGGGCGACGTCCTCGTGATCTCACGGGACGTCCTCGCCGTGGGGTTGTCGGAGCGCACGAACAAGCTCGGCATCCTCGACCTCGCGCAGGCGCTGTCCGCGCGCGAGGCGGGCCCGCGCTACCTCGTCGTGGTCGAGCTGCCGAGGCGGCGCGCCTACATGCACCTCGACACGGTGTTCTCGCCGGTCGATCGCGAGTCCGCGCTCGTGCATCCGCCGGTGATCCTGCCGGGAGGGGCGGAGCGCGCGGCCGTCTACGAGATCGACTTGAAGAGCCGCGCGCTGGAGTGGTCGCCGCGGCAGGACCTGCTCTCCTGCCTCGCGCGCCGGGGTGCCGGGTTCGAGCCGATCCCGTGCGGCGGCGACGACCCGATCGCCCAGCAGCGCGAGCAGTGGACCGACGGGGCGAACGCGTTGGCGCTGGCCCCCGGGGTCATCACGATGTACGACCGGAACCAGGGGACGATGGACGAGCTGTCGCGGCACGGGTTCCGGGTCGTGGACGCGAAGGACCTGCTCTTGGGCCGCGACGAGGCCGACCTCGGCGCCGGGGAGCGGATCTGCGTCTCGCTCCAGAGCAACGAGCTCTCACGCGCGCGGGGCGGCCCGCACTGCCTGACGCATCCGCTCGTCCGCGACCCCTAGGGGCGCCGGCTCACCAGCCGAAGCCGACGAGCGCTCCGGCGTGGAATCCGCCGGCCGGAACCTGGTTCTCGAGGAAGACGTCCCCGAACTCGAGCTTCACCCGGCTGTAACGCACCTCGACGCCGAGATTCAAATGGGCGCCGAGCCGCCACGTGACGCCGCCGTCCACCCAGAAGCCGAACTCGCTGTCGTCGACCTGCACGCGACCCGCCGGGGATTCGGTCGTGACGTCGCCGGCGACGAGGGAGGCGCCGCCCCCCAGGTGGGGGTGCACGCTCGCCTGGCGCCGGAAGACCTTGCGCACGCCGACGGCGTACTCGGTCGTCCCCCCCTCGACCTTCGTCGTCCCGACGCCCGGCTGGTCCACGGTCGCATCGTCGTGGGCGTAGAAGACGTCGACCGCGAAGTGGATCGGCGCGCGGAGCTGGCCGAAGGCGAGCTGGAGCCCGAACTCCGGCTGCGTCTCGATCGGCTCCCAGTCGGTGTCCGCGAACCACTTCTGCCCGGCGAACAGGTTGACGTTCCCCTCGAGGGCGGCGGCGGGGGCGGCGGCCGCGAGGAGCGAAGCGGCCAGGAGCGCGCGCGCGGCGGCCCTCATGCGTGGTGTCCCCCGGGACCGTGGACGTGGCCGTGGGCGGTCTCCTCGGGCGTGGCGGCGCGCACATCGAGGACCTCGACGTCGAACGTCAGCGTCTTGCCGGCGAGCGGGTGGTTCGCATCGAGGACGACCTCGTCCCCCTCGACCGCCACGACGACGAAGGACAGCGGCCCGTCGGGAGTTTCCGCCTGGAGCTCCACGCCGGGGGCGATCTCCACTCCGTCCGGAAGGCTCGACCGCTCCGCCCGGACGACCCCGCGCGGATCGCGCTCGCCGTAGGCGTCCGCCGGCGCGACCGTGACGCTGCCGGCGTGCCCCTTCCCCTTCCCCTCGATGCTCGCCTCGAGCGCGGGCAAGAGCTGGCCGCTCCCGTGAAGGTAGTCGAGCGGCGCGTGCCCACGGCTCGACTCGAGCGTGGCCCCCGCCTCGTCCTTGATCGTGTAGTGCAGACGCACGACGCGACCGCGCTCCACCTTCATGGCCGACCTCCGTTTCCGCGGTTCGCGTTTAGGATCGTCGAACGCTAGCACGGCGGCGTCCGGCCGTCGCGGGGGGATGATGGCGGACAGGTCCCGGCTGATCGGCGCGCTTACGATCGCGGTCGCACTCGTCTTCCTCTGGTCCGGGTGGCACCCGAAGGACCGGCTCACGTGGATCCTCGAGGTGTTCCCCGTCGTCCTCGCCGCCCCGATCCTCTGGGCCACGCGCCGCCGGTTCCCCCTGACCACGCTCGTCCTCGTCCTCATCGCGCTCCACGCCGTCGTGCTCATGATCGGAGGGCGTTATACGTACGCGGAGGTGCCCCTGTTCAACTGGATCCGCGACGCCTTCCACCTCTCCCGCAACCATTACGACCGGGTCGGCCACTTCGTGCAGGGGTTCGTGCCCGCGATGATCGCGCGCGAGGTGCTGCTCCGGAAGACGCCGCTGACGCGCGGAGGATGGCTCTTCTTCCTCGTCCTTTGCGTCGTGCTCGCGATCAGCGCGACCTACGAGCTCGTCGAGTGGGCCGCGGCGCTCGCGACCGGGAGCCGCGCCGACGCGTTCCTGGGCACCCAGGGCGATCCGTGGGACACGCAGAAGGACATGGCGCTCGCGGCGGTGGGAGGTCTCACGGCCCAGTTCCTCCTGAGCGGCGTCCACGACCGCCAGCTCGCGCGGAGGCCCTAGAAGTCGCAGGCGTCGCCGATCCCGTCGTGATCGGCGTCGGCCTGGTCCTGGTTGGCGTCGCTGGGGCAGTTGTCGCAAGCGTCGCCGATGACGTCCCCGTCCACGTCGGTTTGGGCCGGGTTGTAGGCCGCGGGACAGTTGTCGAGCGCGTCGATCACCCCGTCGGCGTCCGTGTCGACGCCGAGGTGGGGGCACGCCGACGGGTTGGGACGCGGTACCCCCTGGCTGTCGAAGCCGAGGCTCGACTCGTTGCAGGTGCCGGCGTCCCGCGTGACGAGATAGAAGAACATCTGGCTGACCGCGGGCACGGCGTTGTCCGTCACGTTTTGCTGGGGCGTCCGGTTCCCGAAACAAGCCTGGTTGTACGACCAGGGGCTCGATCCGACCCGCGCGCCCCGGTAGACGTCGAACGGCCCGCCCTCCGCCTCCGTCCACTCGACCATGTACTTCAGGGCCCCGCTCGTCGTGTGGCGGACGCGGACGCTGTTGCCGACCGGGTTGTTCGCGCTGGTGACGTTCACGGGACAGCTCACGGCCGTGCCGAGACAGCTCTCGGCGGGATCGCACGCTCCCGCCGAGGACCGGCACGGCGTGCCGGCCGGCGTGAGCGCGTTCAGCGGGCACGCGGCCTCGGTCCCGGTGCAGGATTCCTCGACGTCGCAGATCCCCGCCGCCGCGCGGCACGGCGTTCCCGCGGTCACGAAGAGGTTCGTCGGGCACGCCGCCGACGATCCCGTGCACGTCTCCGCGACGTCGCAGATCCCCGCCGAGCCGCGACACGCCGTGCCCGCGGCGGCGAGCGCGTCGTCCGGACAGAGCGCCGACGAGCCGGTGCAGCTCTCCGCCGTGTCACAGACTCCGGCGGATCCGCGGCACGTCGTTCCCACGGTCACGAACCCGTCGGAGGGACAGACGACGTTTTGTCCATCGCAGGTCTCGGCGAGGTCGCAGGCTCCCGCCGCGTCCCGGCACGGCGTCCCCGAGATGGCGACGACGTCCGCGGGGCACGCCGCGGCATCGCCGGTGCAGCTCTCCGCCACGTCGCAGATCCCCGCCGAGGCGCGGCACGACGTCCCGCCGGTGACGAAGCGGTCCTCCGGACAGGTCGGCGAGGCGCCGTCGCACGTTTCCTCGAGATCGCAATCCCCGCCGATCCCGCGGCAGGACGTCCCGGCGATGAGCACGGCGTCGTTCGGACAGACGTAGCTGACGCCGTCGCACGTCTCGGGGACGTCACACGTCCCCGCGGAGCCCCGGCACTCGGCTCCCGCCGCCGCGAGCCCGTCATCCGGGCACACACCGGACGTCCCGCTGCACGTCTCCGCGACGTCGCACCCGCCGGACAGGCCGCGACACTCGGTCCCGGAGGTGGCGAATCCGTCCTCGGGGCAGGCTCCGGAGGTGCCGTTGCAGCTCTCCGCCACGTCGCAGCCCCCGCTGATGCCCCGGCACGTGAGCCCGGCCTCGGCGAACCCATCGGCGGGGCAAGCCGCGGAGACGCCGTCGCAGCTTTCGGCCACGTCACAACCGCCGGAGATGCCCCGGCACTCGGTGCCGGAGGCGACGAAGCCATCCGCCGGGCACGTGGCGGAGACGCCGTCGCAGCTCTCCGACACGTCGCACGCGCCGAAGGTGTCGCGACACAAGGTGCCCGCGGTCACGATCGTGTCCGCGGGACACGCCGTCGAGGCCCCGTCACACGTCTCCGCGACGTCGCACGTCCCCGCGGACGCACGGCACACCTCCCCCGCCGGCGCGATGTGATCGGCGGGACACGCGATCGAGGTCCCGTCGCAGGTCTCCGCGGGATCGCAGCCTCCCGTGGAGGCGTGGCATTCGGTCCCGATCGCGAACCCGTCCGCGGGACAGCCGGACTGCGTTCCGTCGCAGCTCTCCGCCACGTCGCAGATCCCCGCCGACGCGCGGCATTCCCCTCCCGTGACGAACCCGTCGGCCGGGCACGCCGCCGCGGTCCCGGTGCAGCTTTCCGCCGCGTCGCAGACGCCGGCCGTGGCCCGGCATTCCGTCCCCTCCCCGGCGAAGCCGTCCGTGGGGCAGACGATCGACGTGCCGTCGCACGTCTCGGCGACGTCACACCCACCGGCGATGACACGGCACACGGTGCCCGCCGTCGCGATCCCGTCGTCAGGGCACGCGTTCGACACCCCGTCGCACGTCTCGGCGACGTCGCATCCGTCCGCCGGCGCCCGGCACTCCGTTCCCACCGCCGCGAGGACGTCGACAGGGCACGTCGCCGAGCTCCCTCCGCAGACCTCGGCCGGGTCGCAAACGCCGGTCGAGGCGTGGCACTCCACCCCCGAGACGAAGACGTCTCCGGGACAGGCGGCCGCGTCGCCCGTGCAGCTCTCCGCCACGTCGCACACCCCGGCGGATGCGCGACACTCCGTCCCCCCGGCGATGAAGGCGTCCGTGGGACACGCGATCGACGCACCGTCGCACGTCTCCTCGACGTCACAAGCCCCCGCGACCGGACGGCACGAAGCACCCGCGGAGGCGATCTCGTCGGTGGGGCACGCGGTCGAAGCGCCGTCGCAGATCTCGGCGAGATCGCAGCCGCCGGCGGGCGCCCGGCAGACGGCCCCCGCCGCTGCGATCGCGTCGGCCGGGCACGCCGCCCCCGTGCCGTCGCACGTCTCCGCGGGATCGCAACCTCCCGTGGACGCATGGCACACGACGCCCAGGGCGAATCCGTCGGCGGGGCACGCGGCCTGCGTTCCGTCGCAGCTCTCCGCGACGTCGCACACGCCCGCCGACCCGCGGCACTCGACGCCGCTCACGAACTGATCCACCGGGCACGCGGCGGCGTCGCCCGTGCAGCTCTCGCCGACGTCGCACACGCCCAGAGGACCCCGGCACTCGATCCCGGCGGCGACGAAGGTGTCCTGCGGACATGCCACGGTCGAGCCGTCGCACGTCTCAGCGACGTCGCAGGAGCCGGCAGCCGCCCGGCACGCGACTCCCGCCGTCGCGATCGCGTCCGCGGGACACGTCGTCGACACCCCGTCGCACGTCTCCGCGACGTCGCAGCCCCCCGCGGGAGCGCGGCACTCCGTCCCGGCCGCCGCCAGCGCATCGTCCGGACACGCCACGGAGGCGCCGCTGCACGTCTCCGCGGGGTCGCACGCGCCGGTCGAGGCCCGGCATTCCCCCCCGCTCGCGAAGGCGTCCGCCGGGCAGAGCGCGCTCACGCCGTCGCAGGACTCCGCGACGTCACAGAGGCCGGCCGAGCCCCGGCACACGGGGCCTGCGGGGACCGGCGTCACCGTGCTGCAATTGCCGGAGAGCCCGGACGGGTCGCAGGACGCGGTGCCGCAAGCGGTGTCGAACCCTCCGCAGGACACCGCGAGACAGGCGTCCACCTCGTCGGCGCCGATGTCGGGAACGGGTCCGCGCGCGACGCCGTCGAAGTCCACCGTGACCGCCGCGATCGCCGTCCCCTGGTTCTCGACGGGCGAGGGACCGCCGGACACGTCCAGGTGGAGGTCCGTCGCGCCGGCGAAGTGGGGGTCGATCTCCTTCGAGGCTGCGTCTTGTCCCGTGGCGGCCTGCCAGGCCGAGAGTCCGAAGCGCTCGACGCCCCCGAAGAGGCCGGTGCCGCTCGCCGGCCCGAAGACGAAGTAGTCGTTGTGGTCGATCACGGCGAAGACCGCGGGGCTCGTCGCCGCGGTGGCGACCGCGTACGTCCGGTCGGAGGAGATCGCGATGTTGTCCAGGTTCGTCGCGAAGATGTTGTTGCGAACGTCCAGCGACGTGGCCGACGCCGACGCGAAGAACGCGGCGCTCGACGTCCCCGAGGCATTGCCGAAGAACGAGCTGCTCCCGAGGTAGACGGAGTTGTTATAGACCTTCACCCCGCCGGTCGTCCCCAGGATGCGCAGCCCCACGATCGCGTTGCCGGCCAGGTCGTTCCACCCGTCTCCGCGCACGTCGGAGATCGCATTGTTGGCGATCGTCACGTCGCTCGCGGCGACCCCCGTGTCCACGTCGATCCCTTTGCCGCCGTAACCCGCCGGACCCGTGTAGCGGACGCCGGTCACGAGGTTGCGCGTGACGGCCGTGCCGACCGTCCCGGTCGTGAGCGCGATGCCGGTGGCGTTGTTCAGCGGCGTGGTCGCGGCGTCGCCGGTCACGACGTTGCGGACCGTGTTGCGGCTGAGCGTGCTCCCGCTCGTCTGGCCGACGACGATCCCGTAGCGGCCGATGGAGTCGGCGACGACCGGGTCGCCGATCGTGTTGTCCACGATCGTCGTCGCGTCGTTCGGCCCGGCCGGCGAGCCGATCGCCTGGATCCCGATCGTCGAGCGGAAGATGATGTTGTTCTGGATGGTGAGCTGATCGTTGTCGGCCCCCAAGGGACCGCCGTCCGCCGCACCGGCGAAGATCCCGACGTTGGTGACCGACGTGCCGCCCACGGTCGCGCCGGCGAGGACGCAGTTCGCGATCGTGACGTGGTGGGAGCCGGCCCCGGGGCCGAGACTGCCGACCCATACGACCGCGTTTCCGCTCGCCGCCGACGCGTTGACGATCGTGAGGCTGCGATCCGTCCCGCCGGGCGAGAGCGCGCCGTCGATCGTCACCCGGTCGGCGCCCGCGAGCTTCAGGACCGAAAACGCGGCCCCCGTGCCGGTGATCGTTCGGGGCGCTCCCGACGGCCGGATCGTCAGGCCGTACCCTCCGGTGCCCTCCTCGGCCCACGCGGCCAGCGCGATCGTCCCCGGCTCGGCCGACAGGTCGCCCGCGATCTGGAGCGTCAGGTCGCCGGTCAGGACGTTCGCGTTCACGGAGGCGAACGCCCCGCCCGGCGTCGTCAGGCCGGCGTAATCGCACCCCGACGCGCAGACCGTGCGGACCCCCGAGAGGGCCGCGGCGATCACGTAGCTCCCCGGGGGTGAAGGCGGCGTCGCGACCGCCGGCGGACTCGCCGTGAACCCGGCGGCCCCGTCGGGGGGCGCAACCGCGACGTTCCCGGCGTTGTCCTGGGCGGCGACGAAGTACTGGATCGTGTCGCCGGAGGCGACGCTCCCGCCCGAGACGAGCGTGTAGTCGAGGGTGCAGCTGTACGACCCTCCGCCGGCCGAGGAGCACGCGCTCACGGCATACGCCCCGGAGGTTCCCTTGCGGAGGTAGACCGCGGGACGTCCCGCTCCGGCCACCGGCACGCCCGAGGGATCGGCGACCGCGACGGTCAGCGTCCGGCTCGCGGTGCTCGTCGTGTTCGTCAGCGGCGTGTACGAGATCGACGGCGCGCGCACGTCCACGGGCGTCCCGGAGAACTCGTCGGCACCTACGTCGGGCGTGGTGGCGCTCCGGGCCTCCCCGTCGATGTCGGCCGCGACGCCGACCGGCGACCCGAACGACTCGAGGAACGTCGGGGTCGCCTCGACGACGTGGAGGTTGGACGCCGAGGTGAAGGGCGCCGCCGCGGTCGTCGCGTAGGACGCGTCGTCGCCCGAGGTGGTCAGGTCCGACAGCCCGCTCGTGTAGCCGCGAAGGTTCGCCGCCCCGGTCGGGGACCCTGGGTTGAAACCGCTCGCGAGATAGAACCCCGTTCCCGGTGTCGTGCCGACCTGCGCGATGCCCTGGCTCGTCGCGGTCGCTCCCGAGAAGTACGCGTTCCCGTTCCAGTCGAGGAACATCGCGCCGGTCCCGCCCGACGGGAGGTAGACGGACACGTAGGCGAGGTTCGACGCGCCGCCCGACTGGGTGTTCGCGAAGACGTTGTTGCGCACCTGGCAATCGGTGAGGCCCGTGCTCGTGAGGCCGAACGCCGCCGACAGGAGGCTCGAGGCGGACGCGGTGCCCTGCCGGACGCCGGTCATGTTCACGGAGTTGTGGACGACGGCGTGCGCGCCCCCGGCGGCCACGCGGATCCCGAACAGGCCGAAGCTCGTCGAGAAGGCCGTGCCCCCCGAGATGTCCCCCGTGACGCCGCTGACGAAGTTGTTGCGGACCGTCATCTCGTCGCCGGCCTGGAGGTTGATCCCGTACGCGCCGAAGGTGCCCGGCGCCCGGTTGTTGACGCCGCTGACGACGTTGCGCTCGATGACCGCCCGGGTGCCGGCGGACGACTCGGCGCCGACCGCGATCGCCATCTGCGGCGCGCCCACGAAGTACGCCATGTTCCGGACGGTGTTCGCCGAGATCGTGGCGTGGTCGAACCCCTGGGCCGTGATGCCGCGGGCATAGACGGTCGTGCTGCTCGACGGCGAGGCGTCGCCGATGACGTTGTTCGTGATGGAGAGAAGATCGGCGAACGTCGCGACGGACCCCATCACCGCGATGCCGCGCGCGCATGCGTTGATCTGATTGTTGTCGGCCGTGAAGCTCGTGGCCGTCCCTCCGGCGCCGACCGTGCCGGTCACGCTGATGATCGGGTTCGGCGGTGCCGTGGCCGAGACGGTGGACGCGCGGGGCCCGACGAGGATGCCGAAGGTCGTGTTCTCGGACAGCGCCGAGCTCGTCGCGGTGGAGACGTTCCGTCCGGTCGCGCTGCCGTTGAGGACGCAGTTCCTCACCGTGTTCCCGTTCGCGCTCGTCGTGACCGCCGTCGCAACCGCGAGGCGCACGGCGGAGGTGAAGGTCGTCTCCGGATCGCCGCTGAACGCGATCGTCAGATTGCGATTCGTCCCCGCGGAGTTCGGGTTGTCGCCGTCGAGGGTCACGTTGTCGGCGCCGTTGAGCTCGACGGCGCCGCGCCCCTGCGTGGCGGGCGAGGTGATCGAGACGGCGTCGACGAGCGGACGGATCGACATCGACGCGTAGCTCGCGGGTCCGGCGCCGCTCCCGTTGAGAACCGCGGGACCGGTCTCGACGACGCTCGCGCAGATCTCGACGCTGACGGCTCCCTGGTGCGTGCCGGCGTTGACCGCGGCGAAAGCCGCCCCGAGGGTCGGGTAGCCGGTGGGTCCCGGCGTCCCCGCGGTCGCCTCGATCTCGACGGGCTGCGCGGTATCGCAGGTGCCCACCGCGGCGGGGGCGCGAGCGCCGGCCAGGGCGATCACACCCAGGCCGAGCACCGTGCTCAGGACGCGATCGCGCCTCATGATCCCGCTCCCCCCGAGCCGATGCCGGATATACCGCTGGAACAATCGCCGGGAATATACCGTCAGTAGTACCAGGTGAACGGGCCCGGAATCTCCTCGGCCCTCTTCCCCTTGGAGGCGGCGTCCCCGGCGTTTTTCGCCCACGCTCGGACGCGTTCCGCGGCGACGGTGACGTTTTGCGTCAGGTCGTCCGCGACCCCCACGGCCGCGAGCTGGCCGTCCTCCAGTAGCGAGGCGGCCAGGTCGCCGCGGACCGGGCCCCCCAAAGAGGCGACGGCCAGCGCGGCCCCCTTCATTCCGGGGTCGCGAGCGAGCGACCGCAGCCTCCGGCCGAGAATCCCCGGGGCCTCGGCCGTGAGCACCACGACGAGTCGTCCGGCCGGACGCTCCGCCCCGTCCGCCACCACGGCCACGGTCCCGTCGAGCCGCGGTGCCGCCGTCCATCGCGCGGGCGAAGCCGACGAGGTCCCGACGACCGCCACCGCCCCGCCGTTCGCCGGATCGGCCCCCCACCAGACCGTGAGGGCGCGCGCGATGCGCGCGGCATCCTCCTCCCCGGGGCGCACGGGCACCGACGCCATCCACGGGGGCCGCGTCTCGTTCGGGGTCTGGACGACCATCATCGTGCGCGCCTCGCCGAGGACCTGGCGGACCGGGGTGAACGCCGCGAGCGGCCGGTCGGGTGCGACGTCGGCACCTCGGCCGAGCACGAGCCGCTGCAAGAGCCCCCGCGGCACGTCCGCGGTGAGCAGCCGGTCGGGCGCGGCGCGGACGCGAAGCTTGATCGCCGGCGCCACCGCGATGTCGGCGACGGGCGTCAGGAGGTCGAGGATCACGAGCCCGTCCGGGACCTTCTCGATCTCCCGCTCCTCGGGCATCCTCTCGAAGAGCTCGCGCTCCCTGAGCGGACTCGTCGCCGGAGCCGCACGGAGCGTCGTTCCGGCCGCCTCGAAGCGGTAGGACAGGTAACGGCCGTCCTCGAGGCGCTCGAAGGTCGTGCCGGTCGCGTCGTCGATCCGGCGCCGCATCCGGACCTCCGGTCCCTCGGTCGAGCTGCGTGTCTCCTCCCAGGTCACGGTGTGCGACGCGTCGGCCTTCCACGACCCCTTGCGGACGATCGTCCCGGGCCGGGCGCGCGAGACGATCTCCCCTCGCGTTTCTTCGAGGCGCGCGACCACGCGCCCTTCGGCCGGGCCGAGGCCGTGGTCGGGAAGCTCGTTCCCCGGCTGGGACGCCGGATCGACCGGGGGCGCCGTGGCCGCTGCCGCGGGTGCCACGGATGCGGGACGCGAGGCGGACGGCGCGGCCGGGAGGTTCTTCAGGCCCAACTTCGTCGTGTTCGCCGCCGCGCGCGCGAGCACGGCCGACATCCCGAGGTCGATCCCTCCGATCCCGACGCTGAAGACGCGCGTCGCCGGGGCCGAGCTCCGGCGGGCATCGACCGCCGAACGGTCCGGGGCCGGAAGCGTGGCCAGCACACGGGAGTGGAGCAGCAGACGTTGCGCTCGATACGCGAGGCGGTCGGTGACCCACGGCTCCGCACCGGCGGCCTTCTCCATCTCCGCGGCGAGGTTCGCCTGGTCGGCATCCCGGCGATCGAGCTGCGCCAGCGCGCGCTGGACCTCGACGGCCGGAAGCAGGAGCTTCCCGTCGCGCGGCCGCAGCCGGTCGAGGGCATCGCCGATCGCGGTGCGGTCGAAGACGAGGACGGCGTCCTCGGCTCCCGGAGGCGGGAGCACGTCGTAGCTCAGGAGCTGGGGGAACCGGCGCGGCGTCGGCACGGCCGGCAGCTCGACGTCGAGCAGCACGTCGAGGTCCGGAACGCGCAGGCCGCGCGCGTGTGCCGCCTGGAGCCACGTGAACAGCGCGAGGCACCGCACGCTCTCGTCGAGCGATGCGATCTCGGGAAAGGCGCCGCCGAGCTCTTCGTGACGGTCGTTCAGATACCCGACCATCGCGCGCGTCCACGCGGGGTCCGCCTGCTTCGTCGCCTGATCCTCCACCCGCTCCGACGCCGCGGCCATCCGCACACGCCGGAAGGCCAGAACGTCCCCCTCCGCGGAGAGCGTGAGGTCGACGTCGTCGGGGTAGAACCAGAAGCGGGTCTGCTGGTTGAGCACCGCCCCCGCGGTCGGGTCGGCGGCGAAACGCTCGAGGTGCGTCTTGAACTCGGGGAGCGTCTTGCGGATCGAGGCGCGGGCGTCCCCCTCGCCGAGCAGATCGACGCCCACCGAGAACGTCTTGAAGCGCACGTCGGAGAGGAGGCTGACCAAGCCCAGCGCGGTGTCGCGCAGACGCCCGCCGTAGTTCACCTCGGCGACGTGAGGCGCGTCCGCGCGGTCGAGGCTCATGTACGCCTCGCCGTACCCTCCGTGCGCGACCGCGCGATACGCGACGGCGAGATCGGAGAGCCCGGGCGCGCGCCCCAGGATCTTCGGAGGCCGGTCGGGCTCCCCGGTCAGGAAGCGCAGACGCCCCGACGCCTCGAGACGCGCGCCCTCGATGACCGATCCGCGCTCGAGGAGGGCCCGGAGGCGCTCGAGGTCCAGCGGCGGGCTGCCCCCTTCCGACGCCGTGCTCTCGACGCGCGTCTTCCACGGCACCCGGGAGACCACGAAGGCGGAGCGCGACACGAGCTGGCGGTACGCATGGACCTCGACGTCGAGTGCGGGCGGCGAGGCGGCTCCCCGCACTCGCATGAGCCGCCGCCGCTCCGCGGCGAGCACGTGCCGGAGCACGGGCCACGCCGCGGTCCACCCGTCACGGGCCGCCTTCTCGGGCTCGACGCTCGGGAGCGCGTCGTCGAACGGCAGGGCCTCGAGGCTCGGCGCGGGAAGGGAGACGCGGAGCGATCCCGCGCCGTCGCTCTCCACGACGAAGTGACGGGCACGGCACAGCTCGACCCACGCGGGCTCTGTACCTCCCGGCTCCCAGAGCCCCCCGATGTCGACGAGGGGCGGGTCGTGGCGGTCGCCCTGCGCATCGAGCGCATCGGGGACGACGAAGGCGTGGGGCTCCAGGATCGGGTCGAGGAGGCGATGGTCGAGCCCGTCGGACGACCGATCGCCGTCCGCAGGCCGGGCGCGTCCTCCCAATCGCGCGAGGATCGCCCCGACCGCCTCGCCCGAGTGCGTGATCCGGCGGGCGTCGAGGAGCGTCCCGTACTCGACCCGGAGCCAGGCGGGCCCGGACGGGGCCGGTGCGGGCGGCTTCTTCGCCGCCGAGCCCACCGCGGCGGCCAGGAGCGCGAGCGCGACGAGGACGAAGGAGAAGCGCCGGGGCATCGCGACTGATCGTACCGTGCGTTACCCGGCGCGGCCCTCACTTTTGTCCTACTTTCACCCGGCAACAATCCGTGGACGAAATCGGACCGTGGTGGTACGGTTTGCAACTGGAGTCGAATCCCATGATCCGAATCACTCGACAGACCGACTACGGCATCGTCCTCCTGTCGCAGATGGCGGCGAGTCCACCCGAGGAAGTGCACACGGCGAAGCAGGCGGCCCATCAGTCGGGGCTGCCGGTGCCGATGGCGAGCAAGATCCTCAAGGCCCTCGCCCGCGAGGGGCTGCTCGTGTCCCATCGCGGCGTGCGCGGCGGTTACAGGCTCGCCGCCTCCCCCGACTCGATCAGCGTCGGTGCGGTGATCCGGGCGCTCGAGGGCCCGATCGGCATCACCGAGTGCTCCTACAACCCCGGCGCGTGCGAGCAGGAAGGATGCTGCCGGGTGAAGACGAACTGGCAGAAGATCAGCGTCGCGGTCATCGACGCGCTCGACAAGATCCCCCTTTCGGAGATGGCTTCGCCGCACCCCGCGATCCTGGAATCGCGACTGGTGCCGCTCGCCATGCTCGGAGTCCGCGCGTGAAGACCGAGCAGCAGTCCGTCGAGAGCCTGGTCGGGGGCGAGTACAAGTACGGCTTCGTCACCGACATCGAGGCGGACGCGGTCCCTCCCGGGCTCTCCGAGGACGTGATCCGTCTCATCTCGGAGAAGAAGGGCGAGCCCGCGTTCATGCTCGAGTGGCGCCTGGCCGCCTACCGCCACTGGCTCACGATGAGAGAGCCGACCTGGGCGAACGTGCATTACCCGCCGATCGACTACCAGCAGATCGTCTACTACTCGGCGCCGAAGACCCAGGCCGGCCCTAAGAGCCTCGACGACGTCGATCCCGAGCTGCTCAAGACGTACGAGAAGCTCGGCATCCCGCTGCAGGAGCGGCAGCTGCTGGCCGGCGTCGCGGTCGATGCGGTGTTCGATTCCGTCTCGGTCGCCACGACGTTCAAGGACAAGCTCAAGTCGTTGGGGATCATCTTCGGCTCGTTCTCGGAAGCCGTGCAGGAGCACCCCGAGCTCGTGCGGAAGTGGCTGGGCACGGTCGTTCCGGTCACGGACAACTTCTTCGCCTCGCTGAACTCCGCGGTCTTCACCGACGGGTCGTTCTGCTACGTGCCTCCGGGCGTCCGCTGCCCCATGGAGCTGTCCACGTACTTCCGCATCAACGCCGCGAAGACCGGCCAGTTCGAGCGGACGCTGATCGTCGCGGACAAGGGCGCGTACGTGAGCTACCTCGAGGGGTGCACCGCCCCGATGCGCGACGAGAACCAGCTCCACGCCGCGGTCGTCGAGCTCGTCGCGCTCGAGGGCGCCACGATCAAGTACTCGACCGTGCAGAACTGGTACCCCGGCGACAAGAACGGGAAGGGCGGCATCTACAACTTCGTCACCAAGCGCGGGAAGTGCGCCGGCTTCCGCTCGAAGATCTCCTGGACGCAGGTCGAGACCGGCTCGGCGATCACCTGGAAATACCCGAGCTGCATCCTCCAGGGGGACGAGTCGGTCGGCGAGTTCTACTCGGTGGCGCTGACGAACAACCGGCAGCAGGCCGACACCGGCACGAAGATGATCCACATCGGGAAGAACACGAAGTCCACGATCGTCTCGAAGGGGATCTCCGCCGGTTTCGGGCAGAACACCTACCGCGGCGCGGTGAAGGTCCTCAAGAACGCGGAGAACGCGAGGAACTACTCGCAGTGCGACTCGATGCTGCTCGGGGACACGTGCGGCGCGCACACGTTCCCCTACATCGACGTCGCGAATCCGACCGCGACCGTGGAGCACGAGGCCTCGACCTCGAAGATCGGCGAGGACCAGATCTTCTACTTCCAGTCGCGCGGCCTCTCGAAGGAGGACGCGGTCAACATGATCGTCAACGGCTTCTGCAAGGAGGTCTTCCGCGAGCTGCCGATGGAG
>Ga0068859_100000847_pt1 | contig 31136 bp, 28 predicted proteins | sample KBSSwiS22_FD_66585 | JGI IMG/M metagenome (GOLD analysis project Ga0068859, IMG submission 66585) | Switchgrass rhizosphere microbial communities from Kellogg Biological Station, Michigan, USA - KBS Switchgrass S2-2 | ecosystem: Host-associated > Plants > Roots > Rhizosphere > Soil ...
GTCACCAAGGCCGCGATCAAGGAGATGATCATCCCGTCGCTGCTGCCGGTGCTGTCGCCGATTGCCATCTACTTCATCGTGACGGCGGTGGCGGGGCAAAAGGAGGGCTTTGCGACGCTGGGCTCGATGCTGCTGGGCGTGATCGTCTCCGGCCTGTTCGTCGCCATCTCGATGACCTCGGGCGGTGGGGCTTGGGACAATGCCAAGAAATATATCGAGGACGGCAATTATGGCGGCAAGGGATCGGACGCCCACAAGGCGGCCGTGACCGGCGACACGGTGGGCGACCCGTATAAGGATACGGCCGGCCCGGCGGTCAACCCGATGATCAAGATCACGAACATCGTGGCGTTGTTGCTGCTCTCCGCACTGGCGCATGGGGGGATGTGACTGGGTATTGCAGCGTTTGATCGAATAGGGGGAGGAATCCGCCTGGTGGTGACGCCGGGCGGATTTTTCGATTTAGGGCGCCGGAAGTATACGAAGGTTACGCCCTAAACACTATTCCCGTCTGCCGCGTAACCCGGGTGGCTGACGGCCCTCGCCATATGGGACGATACAGTAAACAGGGAGCGGCTTCTTGCCATCGTCATACCTCCATCGCACCCGACAACTGGGCAGCGAAGGACCATGGCATGGGCGGGAGGCTGTAGGACAGGAAGTCGGGGCGTTGCGCCCAGATCTATTCAGGGGCGATCAGACCTGTCATCGCAATTTCAGACCCGAAATTTCAGATCCCCGGAGCCGATATTTGATGGCGCCGCGTCCACCGGCAACGCCGACAGGCATTACATGCACCGGTCCGGGCAGCTGATATTTGATAGCACCGCGTCCGCCAGCAACGCCGGCAGGCATTATACGCACCGGTCCGGACAGGCGATAAGGGATCGCGCCACGCCCACCGATAATAATCGTGGGCATGGCACGCACCGGAATTGCGGTAGGATTAAGTGATGACGGATGTGGCTGTTTTGACTGGCTTGGCATGCCGGAAAGGGCAGGCGACGAAACACTGGCCGCCAGAACGGCAGCAAATAATAAATTTGTCATTCTGGCACTCTCCCTGACTCGGTCAATTTGTCGGGGACGACGAGCCTCAGCCTCGCAGTGAGCCTATTACAACAATGTCACATTGAGATCGTCGCGTCCGAAATATTTACCTGGAACGCGACTCATATATCGCTGTTGCAGGCGACGACCTGATCGTTCGTATAGTTGAAATGCATAAGAAGCGTCAACTATATTATAGGGAAATGAAGGCATATGCCAATATTTTACCATGTGACATTTGTATGTCATGCAATGCACCATGAATGCCGGCCTTGATCAACGCTCTGTCCTGGCATAGGACCTCGCATATTCGGGCGCGTAACTTCCTGACATTTCACGAATAGCATTCCGTGCCCGGCGACATGGTGGGCGGCGCTGGCGCATGGGGGACGGGTCAACCCGACCTCGATCTGCTCTGATAGACAACCCCACCTTTTGCGTCGCCGCCACCATCGGCCTATAGCGCAATCATGGCCGACCCGCTCTCCTCCCTCTCCCTCCGCCTGGCCGCGCTCGACGCGCGCGGGCGGCGGCGTGTGCTTTCCGGCCGCGTGGGCGTGGATTTCGCCTCCAATGACTATCTCGGCCTCGCCGCCGATCCCGCCATCGCCGCCGCCATCGCCGAGGCCATAAAGCGCGGCGTGCCGGTGGGGGCGGGCGGGTCGCGGCTGCTGCGCGGCAATGCGCCCGAGCATGAGACGCTGGAGGCGAAGGCGGCGGCGTTCTTTGGCGCACAGGCGGCGCTGTTCTTCGGCAGCGGCTTTGCGGCCAATGCGGCGCTGCTCTCCACCCTGCCGCAGCCGGGCGACCTTGTCGTCGCAGACGCGCTTATCCATGCCAGTGTGCATGAGGGCATTCGCCTTTCCCGCGCGACCCATGTACTGGCCGCGCATAACGACGCGGAGGCCGTAGCGCAGGCCATCGAGGCGTGGCGCAAGCATGGCGGGCATGGCACTGCCTGGATCGCGGTGGAGAGCGTCTATTCGATGGACGGCGACATCGCCCCGCTGGCGGACCTGTTCGCCGTGGCGGACCGGCACGATGCGGTCCTGATCGTGGACGAGGCGCACGGCACAGGCGTGTTCGGTCCCGGCGGGCGGGGGCTGTGCGCGCCCTATGAGGGCCGCGACAATATGATCGCGCTCCACACCTGCGGCAAGGCGCTGGGGGTGGAGGGCGCGCTCGTCACCGCCCCGCGCCTGGTGGTGGACTATCTGGTCAACCGGGCGCGCGGCTTCGTCTTTTCGACCGCGCCCTCGCCGCTGATGGCGGTGGCCGCCAGTGCCGCGATCGACCGGATCGCCGACGCCGATGACCTGCGGGCGCGGCTCGACGCCCTGCGCGTCCATGCGGGGGCAGTGCTGTGCGCGCCGCTGGGGCTGCCGGAACCGCAAAGCCCGATCCTGCCGATCATCCTCGGGGCCGACCGGCGCGCCATGGCCGTCGCGGCGGCGTGTCAGGCGGCGGGCTTCGACATTCGCGGCATCCGCCCGCCCACCGTGCCGCCCGCTACCGCGCGGCTGCGCCTGACGCTGACGCTCAATGCCACGGTCGCCGATATCGACGCGCTCGCCCCCGTGCTGCGCGCGGCGATGGAGGCGCATCCGTGACAAGCGGCGTCCTGATCGTCACCGGCACCGATACCGGCATCGGCAAGACGGTTGTCGCCGCCGGTATCGCGGCGGCGTTGGGCGCGGCCTATTGGAAGCCGGTGCAGGCGGGCATCGAGGATGGCACCGACAGCGCGACGGCAGCGCGGTTGGGCGCGCCGTCCCGGTTGATCCTGCCCGAAGCGCACCGGCTCGCCCGCGCCGCATCGCCCCATCTCTCGGCGGAGGTCGAGGGCCTGACCATCGATCCCGGCGACCTCGCCTTGCCGCCAGTCCCGCGCCCCCTGATCGTCGAGGGCGCGGGCGGGGTCATGGTGCCGATCCGCCGCGATCCGCCCTGGTTCTACCTCGACCAGTTCGCCGCCTGGGATGCGCCGGTGCTGATCGTCGCGCCGACGGGCCTGGGGACGATCAACCACAGCCTGCTCAGCATCGCGGCGCTGCGGTCGCGCCATGTGGGGGTGGCGGGCATCGTCTTTGTCGGCGATGCGGACCCCGACAATGAGGCGATCATTCCGGCATTGGCGCATGTGCGGCGGCTGGGACGCCTGCCGCTGCTCGATCCGCTCAATGCCGCCAGCCTGGCCAAGGCGGTGGCGGAGCATATCGACCTCGCCGCGATCCGCGAGGCGATGGAATGAGGGGGGGAATGAGCGGCTCGCCGGTCTGGCATCCCTTCACCCAGCATGGCCTGAACGAGCCGATCCCGCAGATCGTCGCCGCCTCGGGTGCGCATCTTTCCTGCGCGGACGGCACGACCTTGCTCGATGCCATATCGAGCTGGTGGGTGATCACCCACGGCCATTGCGAACCGCGCATCGCCGCTGCGATCGGGGCGCAGGCGGGGAGGCTCGATCAGCTCATCTTCGCCGGTTACACCCATGAGCCCGCCGAAACGCTCGCGCGGTCGCTGGTGGAGCTGGCGCCGCCGGGATTGGCGCATGTCTTCTTCACCGACAGCGGATCGACCGCCGTAGAGGTGGCGATCAAGATGGCGCTGGGCCATTGGCACAACCGGGGCGAGGCGCGGCACCGCATCATCGTGATGGAGCACAGCTATCATGGCGACACCATCGGCGCGATGTCGGTAGGCGCGCGCGGGGCCTTCAACCGGCCCTATGAGCCGCTGCTGTTCGACGTGGAGAGCGTGCCTTTCCCCGCCGCCGGGCAGGAACAGCTGACGCTCGATGCGCTAGCGGCGCTGTGCACCGCGTCGCCCAAGCCGGCGGCGTTCATTGTCGAGCCGCTGGTGCTGGGCGCGGGCGGGATGCGCTTTTATAGTGCCGGCACGTTGCGCCAAATGGCGGAAATCTGCGCATTGCACGATGTCCTCTTCATCGCCGACGAGGTGATGACCGGCTGGGGCCGGACCGGCACGCTGTTCGCCTGTGAGCAGGCCGGCATCGCGCCCGATCTGATGTGCCTCGGCAAGGGGCTGACCGGGGGCGCCGTGCCCTTGGCGGTGACGCTGGCGAGCGCGGCGATCTTTGCCTCCCATTCTAGCGACAGCCGGGCCGACATGTTCTTTCACTCGTCGAGCTTCACCGCGAATTCGATCGCCTGCGCGGCGGCCAACGCCAATATCGCGATCTGGCAGGGTGAGGATGTGCCTGGCCGTGTGGCGGCGCTCGGGCGTGCGCTGGACGGCGGCCTCGCCAGCCTCGCCGGCCATCCGCGCCTAGTCAATGCCCGGCGCATCGGCGGCATCGCGGCGATCGACCTCGATGTGGCGGATGCGGGCTATCTTTCCGATGCGGCCGTGCCCCTGCGCGCGCATTTTCTTGCGCGCGGCCTGTTGCTTCGACCGCTCGGCAACACCATTTACGCCATGCCGCCCTATTGCACAGATGGCGCGGACGTTGCCCGCATCATCGCGGCCATCGGGGAAGCGGCCGACGCCATGGTTTGACGCGCAGGGTCGCCGTCTTTTCTTTCCTTGATAGCTGTTTGACGCTATGGCCCGCGGATTCGCCCACTTATCGGATGATTATGGCTAAAGAAGAACTTCTCGAAATGCGTGGACAGGTCGTTGAGCTGTTGCCTAACGCCATGTTCCGCGTTCGCCTCGAAAATGACCACGAAATATTGGGGCACACCGCCGGCAAGATGCGCAAGAACCGCATCCGCGTGCTGGTCGGCGACGAGGTTCTCGTCGAACTGACGCCCTATGACCTGACCAAGGGCCGGATCACCTATCGCTACATGCCCGGACGCGGCGGGCCCGGACCGGCCTGACCGCCGACCGCATGACCGACCCGACACGCGAGCGGCCGCGCCTGATCCTCGCGTCGGCGTCGCCGCGCCGCCTTGATCTCCTCGCCCAGATCGGGGTGACGCCGGACGCCATCGACCCCGCCCATATCGACGAGAGTCCGCGCAAGGGCGAACTGCCCGAGCCCCATGCCGCGCGCATCGCCGCCGAAAAGGCGGAGGCGGTCGCGGTGCGCCATGCCGGCGCGGCGGTTCTCTCGGGCGATACGGTGGTTGCCGTGGGACGCCGCATCCTGCCCAAGGCGGAGGACGAGGCGACGGCGCGCGCCTGCCTCGCGCTGATGTCCGGCCGCCGCCACCGCGTGTTGAGCGCGGTGACGCTGATCGATCCGGCGGGCACCGCGCGCCACCGGCTGTCGACCAGCATCGTCATCTTCAAGCCGCTCCACGCCCGCGAGATCGACGCCTATGTCGCCAGCGGCGAATGGCACGGCAAGGCGGGCGGCTATGCGATCCAGGGCAAGGCGGCGGCGCTGATCCGCTGGATGTCGGGCAGCCCGTCCGGGGTCATCGGCCTGCCGCTGTTCGAGACGCGCGCGCTGCTGATCGCCGCAGGGCTGATCTCCGACAATGGTTGAGATGCCAAGCCAGCCGCACTGGCTCTATGAAGACGGCATAGGCGAGGCGCGCGCCGCCTTTATCAGCAATGGCCGCATCCTCGAGGCCGTCATCGAGCGGGAAGGCGGCGGCGCGCGTGCCGGCGCCATATTGCCGGGTCGCCTCGCGGAGACCATCGTGCCGCGCCGCCGGGGCATTGCGCGCCTCGACAGCGGCGAGGAGGTGCTGATCGAACCGATCCCGCCCAAGGTGGCGGAAGGGGCCGCGATCCTCGTCGAGATTACGCGCGAGGCCATCTATGAGCCCGGCCTCGACGGCGTGCGGCCCAAGCGCGCACTGGGCCGGGTCGCTGGACCCGGCGTGAAGGCGGCGCCCGGCCCCTCGCTGCGCGACCGGCTGGCGGCGGGCGATCTGCCTGTGTATCTCTGCGCCGCGCATGAGCCGGACTGGCTGGAGCAATGCGGCTGGAGCGCACTGTGCGAGGAAGCCATGATCGGCGAGATCGTGCGCGAGGATGCGGGGCTGCGCATCTTTCCGACGCCCGCGATGACGCTCATCGATGTCGACGGCGTCGCGCCGCCCGCGCAGCTCGGCCCCAAGGGCGCGAAGCTTGCCGCGCAGGCGATCCGGCGGCTGGGCATTACGGGCTCGATCGGCATTGACCTGCCGACGATGAACAACCGCGACGAAAGGCTGATCGCCGCCGCGCAGATCGACAAATATCTGCCGCTGCCCTTTGAGCGGACGGCGGTGAACGGCTTCGGCTTTGTCCAGATCGTCCGTCGGCGCGAGCGCCCCTCCATGATGGAACTGCTGCGCGGCGATCCGGTCAGGACGGCGGCGCTGGCGGCGCTTCGGCTGGGGGAGCGGCATGGCGCCGGCATGGGAACCGTGACGCTGACGGGGGCGCCGGCGGTCTGCCAGCTGCTGGAACGAAATCCCCCATGGCTGCATTCTCTGGAAAAGCGCCGGGGCGGGTCCGTGACGCTGCGCATCGACGCGGCGCTGAACGAGGGAGGATATCATGCCAGTTAAAATCATTTGTCCGCTATGCAAACGGCCAACCGATCCCGCCTTTGCGCCTTTTTGCGGGCGGGCGTGCCGGGACCGCGACCTGCTGGCATGGCTCGGCGAAGGCTATCGGCTTCCGGTCCGGGCTTCAGAAGACGAGAATGGCGATACCGACGCGCGGTTGAGCGAGGATGACGATTGAAGGCCTGCAATTGGGGCTGGACAGGCGCTTTGCCCCACGCCTATAGGCATCGCTCTTCACGAGAGCGGGGCGGCACTGGCCGATCATCGCGAACGCCCGTGCCCGGGTAGCTCAGTTGGTAGAGCATACGACTGAAAATCGTAGTGTCGGTGGTTCGAAACCTCCCCCGGGCACCATTAATTTTATCCTTCTAAAACAAGGACTTAAGCAAAATCCTCATCGGCGAATTCTCGGCCACTTTCCGGGACTTTGGCGGAAAGGGTGCATCGCGGGCCTTGCTGAGAGACCGATCCGACGGGCTACGGAAGGCACAAGTCCGGCCGTTTTCTGCGTTGGCCGATGTGGCGGTCGTGAGCTGCGATGCGCAACAGCTGCGCATCACCGAGGTCGCAAACTACGCTGGAACACAGAACGCGACCCTGCCCCAGCAGAGAACAGGCTCTGTAACTGCCCTATTTGCTCGATCCCGCCTTCAAGTCGACGTAGTGGATGTCGCCGCCGGTGAAGGGGAAACCCACCGCGCTGCCTGCTGGATAGTCCTTCACCGGTGATCCACTATCGACACCGACGTCGAACGTCTCGACCCCGCCCTGGCTGAAAAATCCGCCTGTTTCCCCCACAGTAACCGTGCGTGACATTCGTCCTTCATCTACCGTCTTGTCATCGACAACCAGCGTGAGGTTGGCACTCTTTCCGCTCGCTGCATCATCCTGATCATATCTTAATGCAATGCGGTGTTCGCCCGGCGAGAGCGGGCTCTTTGCGCGCAAGCGCAGGGTTTCAGCCTCGTACAGCCGATAGGTGAATGCCGGCACATTGTTCTCGATGGTCATGACCCAACCCGCTTCGCGGCCGCCGTCCGCCACGATCGCGCCGCTTGCGGCGTCAGTGACGTTCAGGCTAGCGGTCACGGACCACGAGCGTCCATAGAGTCGGGGGATGTTCCGGTCAGATACTCCGAATGTGCCGGGGTAGTAGCGCACAGCCGTGCTGTCAGCGCGCTGGTTCGTGGGCAGGACACTGGGATCAAGGCTGGGCTTCAGCGGCAGGACCTGGTTGCGCAGTCCCTCCTGCTCGAACAACGCCTTCATCACGGCCAGGCGCTTGGACTCCTGCTTTGCCAGATCGTGCGCCTGGGAGAAATCCCTGTCGAGATTGTAAAGCTCCCACTTGTCATCAGCGAAAGGCCGGTTCCGCAATTCCATCTGCCACATCGAGTTATGGAATGCCGATGCCAGCCAGCCGGCATGATAGATCGCCCGATTGCCATAGGTTTCGTAGATTTGCGTGGTTCGGCGGCTGGCCGCCCTGGGATCGGCAAACGAATAGGCAATGCTGATGCCGTCGAGGGTCGGTTGCTGCACCCCGTTCAGCACGTCCGGCGCGGTGATCCCGGCCTCCTCCAGCACAGTCGGCATGATGTCCGTCGCGTAGGCATATTGCGTCCGCAAGCCGCCCTTGTCCTTGATCTGATCGGGCCACGTGATCACCATGCCATTGCGCGTCCCTCCCAGGTGCGAGGCGATGACCTTGGTATATTGCAGCGGGGTGTTCATCGCCCACGCCCAGGCTGGCGGATAGTGCGGGCTGTCGCCGCCCTTCGGGCTATTCACCCTGTCGAGCATAGTGTCGGGATTGCCACCCAGCCCCATGCGCTGGGCCCAATAGCTGCTTGCGCCGTATATTGGGCTTTCGCCTGAAGCGCCGTTGTCGCCGACGATGTAGAAGAACAGCGTGTTGTCGAACTGCCCGCGCTCCTTGAGGTCCTGGACGATCTTGCCGACCTGGGCATCGATGTGGCTCAGATAGCCGGCATAAAGCTCCATCAGGCGCGAAGCCGTCCGCTTCTGAAGCGGCGTCAGGCTGCTCCAGGCAGGCAAGCCGGCGGGGCGAGCAGTAAGTCCGGTGTCTGGCGGGATGATCCCCAGCTTCTTCTGCCGGGCAAAGGTTTCCTCGCGCATCCGGTCCCAGCCCTGGTCGAACTGACCCGCATAACGGTCCGCCCAGCCACGCGGCACCTGGATCGGCGCATGGGTGGCGGTCGGCGCGAAATAGAGGAAGAACGGCTTGTCGGGAGCAAGCGAGTGCTGCTGGCGCACCCAGCTGATTGCTCGCCCGGCAAGGTCTTCGCTCAGATGATAATCCTTGCCGGCCGGCCGGAGCACCGGATTGGTACCATCAGTCAGGGTCGGGTCGAACTCGTCGGTTTCGCCGCCAAGGATTCCGTAGAACTTCTCGAACCCCTTGTTCGTTGGCCAACGGTCGAAGGGCCCGGCCTGGGTGAGTTCCGAATCCGGCACCAGATGCCATTTCCCGAACAGCGCGGTGTTGTAGCCGGCGCGGCGCAACAACTCGGGCAGGGTGCTGATGCCTTCGGGAAGCCTGGCGTTGTAACCCGGACGGGTATCCGACGCGTTGGTGACGCCGCCCATGCCGACGCGATGCTGGTTGCGGCCGGTGAGCAATGCCGCACGGGTCGCCGAGCAGATGGCTGCCGTGTGGAACCGGCTATAGCGCAAGCCCTGGCTGGCCAGCGCTTCGAGCGCCGGCGTGCTGATCGGGCCCCCGAAGGTGGACGAGGCGCCGAAACCGACGTCATCCAGCATGACGATGACGATGTTGGGGGCGTCTCGATGAGCCTGCGGGACAGCCGGCGAAGTCGGCGTTGTCGCGGGAGATGGCAAAGCCTGCTGTGCGTGCGCTGGAGGCTGCATCATCAGGGCGCAGATTGCCGACGAAATGCTGTATCTCGATTGTTTCATGTCGGCCCTATCACGCCATCATGCGAGCGCGCGCATGACAGCAGGATTAAACCATACACTTTATCTGTCAAATTGCATTGCCCCAGAAATTTGCGCAAATGGCGGTGGCCAGAGCCGATATGTTAAGTCGTGAGGATTAATTGTGGGTGTGAAAGAGCCATGTCAGGCGAGTCGGTGACGCCTCAGCCAAAGCCCGATTTGCCTGGCTTCAGCCAGAGCAAGGTCGCGTTGATCGTCGCGGCAGAACGCCTGTTTGCCCTCAACACCATCGCTGGGACTTCACTCCGCCAGATCGGTGAAGCGGCAGGCCAGAAAAATTCTGCCGCCGTGCTCTATCATTTTGTATCGCGAAACGGGATCGTCAGAGCCATTCTGGACTATCGCATGGGTCCCATCGACCAGCTGCGCCGGCAGATGCTTGATGATCTGCTGGGGCGTTCTGCTCCGATCGGCATCCGCGATTTATTGAATGTGCTCGTAATGCCCGCAGCCAATGAACTTCGCCCCCGGGACGGAGGGAACTATTATTTCCGCTTTCTGCATCAGCTTTTCCGCAATCCGGCTTTGCTCGAGGAGCTTTTGACGCCGCACGCTGAAGCTTGGCTGACGGCCGAAGGCATGGTCAAGGAGCAGTTGAGATGGCTACCATCGGAATTTGTGGAAGTGCGGGTCAAAAGCCTGGGGCTTCAGAACATATTCTGGATGTCCTCGATCGAAAATGATTTCGACACCAACCGGCTAAGTGTCCAGCATGTCAGTTTCAGGGTCGAATGTGCGATCGACGCGATGCATGCATCACTGATCGGGCCGGTCAGCATGGAGGCACTCGCTGCCGCTGCCGATGCCCAAGTCCTCCTCTGAAATTTTTCAGCTGTATGGCATGCCGGACATTCCTGCCTGCGGGGCGACCGATATGCGCAAAGGCTTCGACGGGCTTGCGTGTGCCGGTGATGGGGCAAAGTTTCGGCGGGTGGAACAGTCTGGCGCTGGCAACGATGGCACCCCCCCCAAGTCAAAGGCGTGGTCAACTTTGTCGGCGGCATTCGCACCAGCGCATGCAATCGGGGGGACAAGGCCATGTTCGATGCGATGGACACATTCGGCCGCGACGCGCGCGTGCCCTCGCTCTGGTTCTATGGCGAACGCGACAGCCTATTCTCGGAACCAGTTTGGCGTACCGATTACGAGCACTTCACCCGCGCAGGCGGCAAAGCCGAACTTGTCGATTTTGGCGATATGGACGATGCTCACAACCGCTCGGTCACGCCGGCCGTATCGACCGCTGGGTGCCGAAACTTGATGCCTATCTGGCCGCGCGGGGGCTCCCGCATCTGGCGATCTATCCTGAATATATGCCGCCGCCACGCCCACCGACGACCAATTATGCGGCGCTGGACTTTATGGTGTCTCCCCATTTGGCCGGCGCTGCCCTGCCGGGCCGAGATCTATCGAGACCTTTTCCAGCGTGCCCTTGAACCCGCTGGCGCCGGACGGCGCCTCGACCACCGGTACGCCGGTGTCGAAGCCGATATCGAAACTTTCGGTATGGGGATCGGCGAAGGTGATCGAGCGCTCGAGCCGGCCCTGCGCCACGCGGCGTCCGTCGATCGCGATCGACAGCAGCCCCCCCTTGCCGAATCCGCCGCCGTCGTAGTCGAAATCGAACGTGACGCGGGCATGCTGGCCGGCCGCGAGCGCGACCGGCGAGAGCAGGGTGAACTGGTCCGAAGGCATCAGCGTCAGCGCGTGATGGATCGCCGGATGCCCCTTCTCGATGGCAAAGCTCCAGCCCCCGAGCTGGCTGCCGGTCGCGGCGATGACCCCGTCGCCGGCGGAGAGATCGGCCGTCACGGTGAAGCCGCGCCCCTCGATCGGCGGCGCGCTATCGAGCGGGATGGTCAGGCCGGCGCCCCAGTAGTCGTAATGGGTGCGCGGTCGGCCATAAGCCTGCATCCAGCTGTTCGAGCGCGCGGGATCCGTACGGTCGTTGATCGGGTCGACGTTATAGTGCGTCGCCTCCTGCGCGAATAGGCGCTGCATCTCCGCCAGCTTGTCGGGGTAGCGCCTGGCCAGGTCGCGGGTCTGGTTGAAGTCGTGAGTGAGATCGTAGAGCTCCCAGGCGTAGCCCGGGGCGCGATTAACCGGGGCACGCTCGACCATTTGCCAGGGGCGGACCTGGGGCGTCGTCGCGGCGAGCCAGCCGTTTCCATAGATCGCGCGGTTGCCGAGCATTTCATAGTATTGCACGGTCCGCCGGGATGGCGCGCCCGGCGAGCTGAACGAGTAGGTGAGGTCGATGCCGTCGACCGGCTGCTGCGCAACGCCGTTGACGGTCTCCGGCGCGGCCACCCCGGCTGCCGTGAGCAGGGTCGGAAACACATCGATAACGTGGCCATATTGCGGACGAAGCCCCCGTTCGGGAATTCGCGCCGGCCACGAGATGACCATGCCGTTGCGCGTCCCGCCGAGGTGCGAGGCGATCTGCTTGTAGAAGGGAAACGGCGTGGCCATCGCCTGGGCCCAGCCGCTGCCATAGTTGCTGTTGGCTTGCGGCCCGCCGATCTTGTCCATGAGCGCCCAATGCTCGCTCTGGGACAGGCGACGATTGGCAAGTTCGCCGCTCTCGGCCAGCGCGCCCGCCGGCGATGCCGCTGCGTCCGGGCCGTTGTCGCCCTCGATGAACACGATCATGGTGTTGTCGCGCAGGCCCATGCGCTCGAGTTCATCGAGCAGGCGCCCGAATTGCGCGTCCTGGAATGCGAGTTCGCCCGCGAATGCTTCCATCGCGCGTTCCTGGAACGCGCGCTCCTGCGGCGCCAGACTGTTCCACCGGGGCAGGTCGGCCGGCCAGCCCGGCAGGCGGGTGTTCGGGGGTACCAGGCCCATCGCCTTCTGCCGCGCCAGCGTCTGCTCGCGAGTCGCTTCCCAGCCTTGCGCGAACTTGCCGCGAAAGCGGGCGATCCAGTCGACGGGCGCCTGGTGCGGGGTGTGGGCCGAGCCGGGCGCATAATAGATGAGGAACGGCTTGTCTGGCGCCGCGCCCTTCTGCTGGTGCAGCCAATGAATCGCATCGTCGGCGAGGCGCTGGTCGAGCACCGGCTGCGGCTTGTCGTCGATCACCCTCTGGCCGTCGCGGAACAGGGTCGGCCGCCACTGGTCGGAGTCGGAGCCGACGAAGCCGAAGAAATAGTCGAATCCCATTCCGTTGGGCATGAACCAGTCCGGCCCGGCCTCGCCTTGCAGGCCCTTGGGCACGTTGTGGTGCTTGCCGAAGAATGCGGTGCTATAGCCATTCTCGCGCAGGACCTCGGCAATGGTGGCCGCGCTCCTCGGCATCATGCCGGTGTAGCCGGGCGCGCCCATCGGCAGGTCGGTCAGGGCGCCGGTGCCCACCGCATGCGAATTGCGACCGGTCAGCAAGGCAGCGCGGGAGGGCGAGCACATGGCGGTGGTGTGGAACTGGTTGTAGCGCAACCCTGTCGCCGCGAGCCGCTCAAGATTGGGCGTGGGCACCGGCCCGCCGAATGCCGAGGCGGCCCCGAAGCCAACGTCGTCGGTCATGATCAGCAGAATGTTCGGAGCGTGCGCGGAAGCCTGCGGCATCGCCGGAAAGGCGTGAGGAACGTCGTGGGCGGCGGACGGAACCGCCACGCCACCCTCCTGCGCCAGCGCGACCGGAGCACTCGCCATTGCGGCAACCAGCGCGGCCCACGAAACCAGTTGCCTGCATATCCTTATTCTTCCGGTCATTTCGCTTCCTATCGGACTCCAGTGACTCGTGATTTGTTGGCAGGCTATAAAGCATCCTTCAGACGAAGCGGCGCTGGAGTGCCTGCGATACACGCGCACGAGTTAGGGACACAGCGTCGGGTTGATGATCTTTGGAGCAGTCTTGCTGTTGAATCTCCACTAGACAGGTAGGACCCCTCAGTCGAACCCGAACTGCTCCTGAAGTTGGTCGCCGTCCAATGCATTTTTTAGGCCTGATCTATGCATCGATGTTATATAGATCGCGTGCAGCTGCGTGTCGTTGATGATAACCTTCTGATCAGGAGGCCATTCCGGCCAACTCGGCCAATACCAGCGCCTCTCCCGCGTCAGCGAGTTAGTTCAATCCCATCCGATTCAAACAATCTGAAAACGACTCTGGGATCGAGGGGCTAGGAGGAGGTAGCCGGAATCCTCCGAATGATAGGGGTGTGCTGGGCAAGGTCCACCCCACTACCCTTTGCTGTGGCGCGGCGGTCATCGGCAGCCACATCCTGGTCAAGCTGGCCTCGCTGCACGCGACAGTCGTGGCCCTGGCCGCTTCGCTCGGCTAATCCGGTCGCTTCATCGCCATGACGCCAGCCGGGTCCCGACCGGCGGCAAGGAGGCCGGCGATGGACTGGAGCCACGGCCGCGCATGGCCAAGGTAGTGCAGGTAGCCTTCGCACAGCCAGTTCAGGCCCGGCTCCCCGTCGCGGGTGGTGAGAAAGCGCTGCTTCGGGCAGCCACCCCAGCACAGGTCAAGCTGCGGACATTCGCGGCATTGCCTGGGCAGGGTATCGCGCTTTGCCTTGCCGAACGCCTGCTGGCGGGTCGAATCGACCATTGCCGCCAATGGCTCGCGGGTCAGGTTGCCCAGCTTGTACTCGGGATAGACGAAGTGGTCGCAGGAAAAGACATCGCCATCGTGCTCGACGACCAGCGCCCGCCCACACTCCGGTCGATGAACGCAGACCACACCGGGCGCTCCGACCAATGCGGCCAGCGTCCACTCGAAATTCATGACGAAGACGCGACCGATATCCTTGCGTCGCCATTCGTCGAAAACCGTGGCGAGAAAGCGGCCCCATTCGCGCGGCCGCACGCTGAACGGGGTAACGCCGGCGCCCTTCTCGCCCGACGGCCCCTCGTGCGTGAAGCCCGCGGAAGTATAGGCCGGGCCGGCCAGCCGTTCGACGATCGGTGTGAACTGGATATATTCGACGCCCTGGGCCTTCAGCCAGCGATAGGTCGTCTGCGGATGGCGCGAGGAATTGCGATCGACGCAGGCCAGCACGTTATAGGCGACATCATGGCGCTGCAGCCGCTCCAGCGCCGCCATGACCAGCGCATGCGATGGCTCGCCGGAGCGATAGCGGCGATGGTGGTCGTGGATCTCGGCTGGCCCATCGAGACTGAGGCCCACGAGAAAGCCGTGCTCGGCGAGGAACAGCGCCCATTCTTCGTCGATCAGGATGCCGTTGGTTTGAAAGCTGTTCTCGATCATCCGGCCATTGCCGTATTGCCGCTGGAGTTCCAAGGCGCGCCGGTAGAACGCGATGCCGAGCAGCGTCGGCTCGCCACCCTGCCAGGCGAACAGCACCGGCTGGTCGGCAGGCGTCGTGGCTATGGTCTCGCGCACGTAGGCTTCGAGCACCGCCGGCGACATCCGCCGGGTTGCGCGCGTGTCGTAAAGCGCCTCCTTCTCGAGGTAGAAGCAATATGTGCAATCGAGGTTGCAGGCCGGGCCGCTGGGCTTGGCCATCAGGTGAAAGCCGCTGGCGGCCGGTCCGGTCATCGCTAGGCATCCTCAATCTAAAGGTCGGCTCTGCCGCCGCTCATGCGCCAGTCGCCGCCCGCTTGCCCAGAAGAATCGCACCGGTAATTCCTGAATCGTCGCCGAGCCCCGGCCCGGTGACGAAGCGTTCGAAACCGGAATCGAGCTGGCTCGCACGGACGTAGCCGCCAAGTCGGCGCACGGTAGCGCGGCGCAAGGCCTCGATCAGGCCGGGTGTCTTCATTACCCCCGCCGCCGAAGATCAGCCGTTCCGGCATGTGCAGCAGCACGAGACTGGCGGCGAACTGGGCGAGGTAACCGGCGCGGGGCGAGTTGGTAGCAACCGCGAGCTGGAGGTAACTGCACGCAGGATCGTCCGTTGAGAGACGGGCCCGATTTTGGCGCCGTGAGGTCGTGTGGGGAATGGGCACGCTTGATCCGGAGCCGAGGGTCTCGCCAATCGCCGAAACGGTGGCCGTGCGCGGCCTAGCAGGAGACGTGCCGGTAAGTTCCCCAACATGTGTGCCAGCCTCACGGACCGCCTGCGGTAATCTGCATCTGTCCGGCGAGAATGAGGAATAGGTCGTCATCCCAATCCCCTTGCTTGATGATGACAGCACCAGCGGCAAGCTCCTGCAACTCTCCCGCAGCGACAATCTTCTCCGCAAGCTCAGCATCGTTTGCAACCAAGTCCTGACCGCAGACCGCTTCGAGGAGCCTGCCTTTATTTTCATCACCACTGAACCGATCGAGCAGTGCTCCCATACGTCTCTCCACGACCTTAACGTAGTCCGCAAGATTTCATCTTGCCACAGCACGTCTCACCTGCGGCCCGGGCCGCCTGCCAGTATTTTTCAAGGTGCAACTTTCGCTTCTGCTCGCTGGCAACAAGCTCTAATATGAGTGCCCGATGTTCGCAGTCCTTCCGGACGATCGGCCATCTGCGCCGACTTTATGCCTGCATCCCCTTGGGCAAGGCGCCCGCCCATTGATCGGTTTGCCCTTTTTGTCGAAGAAACGAAGATTTCGATCTGTGATCCAGGAAGGCTCACCCAGATAAGCGGCGGTATATTCCTCTTCGATCCCGAGCTCGCGCGTCGCGATGAGTGCTCTTTCGTGCCATTTTCCCGCATCACCGTGGTCAAGTGCATGCGAGGGCGGCCAGATACCAGTCTTCTCGGCGGTCGATTGGCAGAAAATATATTGCCGAAGCTGCTCCCACCACTGAAATGCCGTCTCGTTGGAGATTATCTCGAGATTGCGGAGTCCGAGGCAGAAAGTCTGATCACGCTGAATATGCCGCTCGGGACAACGCGCGAGAAACTTGGTTCCTGGTGCTTGCTCGCGCACGGTGAGCGTGGAAAATCCTTGGATGCACAGCTCGACTCCGGTGGCCGCCTATACGGTGCCGGACACCCGTGCCGTGCCGACTAAGGCAAGTGGCAATGATGGATGGACGCGGAAAATCGGAGGATTGCCAATACCAAACGACGGTCTGCCGGATGGTGGTGCCGGCAAAATGCGCCACGACCATGCTGATCGATCCCGGTGATGCGCCCGGTCCGCCCGACGACTCCCGCGCGAATCTGGGGGTCACGTCGCTTCGATAGTCTACTTGCTCGAAAGGATGGGCATGCTGGATTCCGAACTCCAGGAATGGTTCGTGACCGAGGTCCTGCCCTTGGAACGGGGCATCGCAGCTTACCTCGGTAGAAATTCTTACCAGGGCGACGAGGCGGAAGACCTGCTGCACGACATCTATGAGCGAGCTGTTGTCGGCGCCCGCCGGGCCCGCCCATTGCAGACCAGGGCCTATCTGTTCACGATTGCCCGGAATTTACTGATCACGCGCGCCAAAAGGGCGAAAATCGTCCAGTTCCAGCTCATTTCGGATTCGCCGGAGGAGATCGACCGGGCCTGGGAGCACTTCGACCATTTGAGTCCGGAGCGACACGTGAGCGCCAGGCAGGAACTGGACCGATTCATGCAGGCGATGGATCGACTCCCCGCCAAATGCCGGCATGTCGTTCGATTGCGAAAGATCGAAGGCTTTGCCATTGCCGAGATTGCAGCGCAGCTCGGGGTATCGAACAGCGCTATCGAGCAGCACCTGACATTCGGAATGAAATCCATCGCCGACTATCTGCATGGAGGCTCGGGCCAAGTCCGGCGGAAGCGCGACGCCCCGGAACAAACTCTTCTGAAAAAAGACCGAAAATGACTGCTGAGCTGAACGATATCGCCGCTCGATTTATATTGAGACGGGAAGGCGATGATTGGTCTTCGGCCGATGAAGCTGAACTCAAGGCATGGCTTCATGAATCCGCGCGACATCAGGCGGTGTATTGGCGCCTCGAAAGCGCCTGGAACTTTTCGCGTCCACACCGCTTGCTCAAGACCGACGAGAGCATCATCCGGTTGGGGAATAAGCTGCGCCGAAACATGCGGCGGCTTGGGATAGCCATCGCCGCATCGCTCGTTCCAATCGCTGCGAGTTGGTGGTTGATTGGCGCCCTGCCTGACAATCGACTTACCGAAACCTATCAGACCGGCGTCGGAGCACGGAAGGTCATTTCTCTGCCTGACGGCACTTCGATAGACATGAACACCGACAGCCAGATCGACATCCGGTACGACAGGAGCAACCGCCTGGTTGTCGTCGATCGCGGTGAAGTCTATTTCGACGTGGCGCATGATCGCAACCGACCCTTCGTCGTCGAGGCCGGTGATCGAAAGATCCTCGATATTGGCACGAAGTTCCTGGTTCGGCTGGACGGAGAGGTGGTTTCCACCGCTGTCGAAAAAGGGCAGGTGCGCCTGTCGCGGTCCGGAGCAAATCCTTCATCACAGCTGAACCTGATGGCGGGAGACCGGGCGATCGCCAATGGCCTGGCTACCATCACGTTCAGCAACGACATGGCCTACATCGAATCAGCCCTGAGCTGGCGCGAAGGCATGCTGCGCTTCCATGACAGCACGCTCGCCGAGGTATGTGCGCAGTTCAACCGCTACAATGCCACGAAGATCCACATCGCCGATCGGGCAACCGCCAATGTCCGCATAGGTGGCGCTTTTGCGGCCGGGAACCTCGACGGCTTCCTCCAGGTGCTGTCCGACGCCTACGACATCAAGGTGGAGAGGAATTTGCAGGAAATAAGAATTTCCCTGCGTTGATCTGGGGCTATGGCATCCTGGATTGTCTTTCTCACCATAGAAACAAAATGGGGGGAGAGACCTATGCGATATCCCGGAAATCTCGGGTGGAGTCTGCCAGCGGCCATCGCAATTGCGACTAGTGCGACACCCACCTACGCGCAGGCAGCAAGCTTCGACATCCCGGCTAGCAGCTTGCAGGCCGCCCTCGACAGCTTTGTCCGCCAAAGCGGCCTCCAGTTGATCTATCGGGTTGATCAGTTGGAAAATCACACCAGCTATGGTGTTCGCGGCGTGCGCAGCACGGAAGAGGCATTGCGCGAGATTCTGTCTGGGACGGGCCTTGAAGCGCGGCGATTTACATCCGGCGCGATTGCAATAGTTCCAGCCCAACCCAGGCGGCAGAAAGCAAGTGTCCAGGCGTTGCAGGCCTCGCCGGGAGTCGCCGGGGAGCCCGGCATTGCCCCTGCACCGCTGGCCCCTGCCGAACAGGGCCTGGAAGACATTGTCGTCACCGCCCGCCGCACCAATGAGAACCTCCAGACCGTGCCGGTCGCGGCGTCGGTCCTTTCTGGCGATGCACTCTCGCGCCAGGGCATCACCACGGCCCGCGACCTGCAGTTCAGCGCGCCAAGCCTCGTGATCACGCCCGATCCGCTGGGCGGTTCAAGCACACCGATCATCCAGTTGCGCGGCCAGACCTCGCCGCTGGGCACCGACAATACGGTGGTCGAGTACTTTGGCGAAGTTCCGGTCGACGCGCGCGTGATCGCCGCGGGGGTCTACGACCTCTCGTCAGTGCAGATCATTCGCGGCCCGCAGGGTACCCTGTTCGGCAAGAACAGCACCGGCGGCGCGGTCATCTTCACGCCGCAGAAGGCCACTGCCGATCGCGTCAAAGGTTCCGCCGAGGCGACGTTGGGCAACTATGACCTGCGCCAGTTCACCGGCGCGGTGAACCTGCCGCTGATCAAGGACGTGCTTGCGATTCGCTTCTCCGGGCAGATTACCCGCCAGGACGGCTTTGCCACCAATAACAACGGTCCCGATGGTAACGACAAGCACTGGGAAGCCGGTCGGATCGTAGTGAACTTCACGCCGGCAGGCAATTTCGAGAACCAGACGCTGTTCACCTATTTCAACGGCGAGCAGCACCTCAATCCCAGCATCCCGCTGGCAATCAGCGGCACAACGCTGCGCTTCCCTGCGGCCATTGCGGCATTTGCACTTCAGCAGAAGCTGGACCATCGCACGTTCTCGATGTCCGAGGCGATTTCGCCCAACAACGATGACAACCGCAGCTATCTGGTCAGCAACGTGTCGACCTACAAGCTGGGCGACGTCACTCTCAAAAATATCTTCGGCTATTACGATACGCACCTCAATCTGCGCATGAACCAACCGGCGTTCGAATTCCACGACATCGACGTGGCGCAGGACCGGCATCTGCATCAGTACAGCGACGAACTCCAGCTCTCCGGCAACTCGTTCGGCAACAGCCTGAAGTGGATCATCGGCGGCTTCTGGTCGAAATCGCAGAATACCGTTGCGCAGCGTTCGCGGCTGTTCTCGCCCAACATCAACTCGGTCTCGGACTCGACGGAATCCTATACCTCGCGGGCGGTCTTCGGCCAGGCGACCTACGACTTCACCAACCTCGGCCTGCGCGGCGTCAAGCTGACCGGCGGCATCCGCCAGACGTGGGACACCCGGGTTGGATCCAGCGTTCAGATTGTCCCGGTTCCGCAGACCGTGAAGAGCAGGCATGTGAGCTGGACCGTTGGCCTTGACTACCAGGTGACCGACGACATCCTGCTCTACGTCGCCAGCCGTCACAGCTACAAGGCGGGCGGCTTCAACCTGGTGTCACCGCTGATCCCGGCCTCGAGCCTGATCTACGCGCCGGAAACGCTGACCGACATCGAACTCGGCGCCAAGGCCAGGGTCAATATCGGCACCGTCCCAATCCGCGCCAACCTCGCACTCTACCGGGGCTGGTACAAGAACATCCATACCCAGGCGATCGGTTCCTGCGGCAGTTCCTCGACGGGGCAATCATCGTTGATCATCAATGCCGGCAAGGGCTCTCCCAAAGGCCTGGAACTGGAACTTGAGGCGCGGCTGAGCTCGCGGCTGCTGGTATCCGGTTTTTATAACCTGACACTGGGCAAGTACGACCAGTTTGTCGTTCCATTGGTGCCAGGGTGCAGGATTGCGTCGGTACCCGATCTGACCGGCGCCAATTTCGGCAACATCTCGAAAAATACGGCCGGACTGAACGCGACTTATACGATGCCGCTGGCCGGCAACCGGGGGGAATTGCAGATTAACGGCAACATGTATTATCGCAGCGCCCGACTGGGCAACGGGCTGCTGGCATTCAACTCGCCAATGCCGGGTTACACGATCTTCAACGCCCGTCTCGATTACAACCACATCGGGGGTAGTCCTGCCAGCCTCGGCGTTTATGTCCATAACGTTGGCGACAAACTTTATGCGCTGACCCGCAATGTGGCCGTCAACTATGATGTCTGGCAATTCGGCGACCCGCGGACCTTTGGTGTGGTCGCGAAGATCGAATTCTGAGATGCGATGAGACAAGTCCCGGAGTGGAAAGGCGTTCAGCCAGAGCGGCTTTACACTCCAGGCCGACCAGGACGGATCGTCCGCTCGCAATTTGAGCCCGATGTCCGGCTAGAGAGAAAAAAGTCAAGGAGTGCGATCGTGAAGCAAGTTGGCATGGGCCTTATCGCGGCCATAACTCTGGCGGGCTCCGCCTCTTCTGCCCTCGCCCAGACCATCAGCACGATCCCGCCGCCGCGTCCGGTGATCCAGGCGCTGCCGCCCGCGCCGCCGGCCCCGGCCAACCCGGTGTGGGACCGCTTCGCCAGCGACATCCGCGACATGTGGGCCCGGATCTACCAGAACGCGCCGAAGCGGGTGCGTGACGACCCGCAGCACCGGGCGGAAATCTCGCGCCTCCTGCTCGAGGGGATGGCGCAGCAGATCATCGAGGCGCTGGGCCAGGATGGCGATCATCCGGCGTTCTTTCCTCACATCAACTATTACGTCAATCTCGGCCAGCCCAACTCGGACACGATCTACAAGCGCGCGGTGATCACGCCTGGTGGCAGCTATCGCCTGAGAGGCGTGCTGGGCACTCTGGCGATCACCAAGATGGCCGAGCAGGGCACGACCCCGGAGAAGACCGGCGGCGGCGTACTTGCACTTGCCTATCACGATTTCTCCAAGCTTCACGCCGGCCCCGATGGTCGTTTCGACGTAATCCTCAGCCCGATCCGACCGGCTGGCTATACCGGTGACTGGTGGCAGCTGAACCCGACCACCAGCAGCCTGTTCCTGCGCCAGGTCGGGCAGAACTGGAGTGGCGAGGTCGACCCCAAGATATCGATCGAACGGATCGACATCCCGGTGTCGAAGCCGCGCGCCACGACCGCCGAGCTCGACCAGCGGCTCGGCGCAATCCCGATGCGGTCCTACCTGATTGCGGCCTTCCTTATCGATCATGCCGAACAGCTGCGCGAGCAGGGCTACGTCAACAAGCTGCGCACGCTGGACGTCACCAACGGCAGCGCGCTGGAAGGGCAGTTCTACTATGAGGGCGCCTACGACCTCAAGCCGGACGAGGCCCTGATCATCGAATCCAAGGTGCCAGAGCACTGCCGCTATTCGTCGATCATCCTGACTAACGAGATCTACGAAACCACCAACTGGATCGACAACCAGGCTAGCCTGAACGGCTCGCAGTACGCGGTCGACAAGGATGGCATGCTGCGGGTCGTTGTCGCCAATCGCGATCCGGGGGTGCTCAACTGGCTGGACACATCGGGCAACCCGGCCGGCGCCGTCCAGGGACGGTGGACCGAATGCACCTCACAACCGGTGCCGACCACGCGCGTGGTCAAGCTGGCCGACCTGTCCCGGGAGCTGCCGGCCGATACCCGTCGCGTGACTCCCGAGGAGCGCCAGCGCCTGGTCCGCGACCGTCGCGCCGCCTACCTCCAGCGGGCGCTGTGGTAGCGCCCGCAACACGGTGAGCGGGGACGTGGGATGTTTCTGCGACAGCGGGCGGGGGTATGCCGCTAAAACTGAACATTCCGCCTGATGCCTGAATGTCCCAGAGTGGAGTTAGCCATGGATATGATCCGCAACCAACGCTCCTCATTGGCAAACGTCAGCAAATCTACACCCAGATTACTTTGGCGGGTTGCGTTCCTGCTTAGCACAACTTCTGTTGCCCTGGCGGAACCTGTGCAATCCGTAATCACCGACACCCCTGCAGGCCGGGCTGGATTCCCGTCGCGCCCGCAAGCACCCGCCGACGCACCCAATGTGCTGGTCGTCATGACTGACGACGTCGGTTTTGGTGCGAGCAGTACCTTCGGAGGTGCGATTCCAACACCGAATCTCGATCGGGTCGCCCAAGACGGCCTCCGCTATACCAACTTTCATACGACGGCTTTGTGCTCCCCATCACGCGCCGCATTGCTCACTGGCCGCAACCATCACGCGGTGGAATCGGGACATGTCCCGGACCTTGCTACCGGTGAGCCTGGCTACACATCGGTTTTGCCGCCGAGCGCGGCGACCATTGCGCAGATTCTGCGCCGCAGCGGGTATAATACGGCATTTCTCGGGAAAAATCATAACGTCCCTTCGTGGGAAAACGGGCCACTCGGTCCATTCAATCAATGGGGAAACGGCCTCGGCTTCGACTATTTCTATGGATTCCACGGGGGCATGACAGATCAGTTCCGCCCAAGCCTGATCGAAAATACACAGCCCGTTCCGACGCCTACGGACCCGGACTACTTCCTCGATCGGGATCTGGTTGATCACGCGATCTCGTGGATCGAGATGCAGCGCACGACGGGAAGCAAACGGCCGTTCCTGCTTTATCTGGCGCCAGGGACCGCACACGCCCCCCTGCAAGCGCCGCGCGCCTGGCTCGAGAAATTCCGCGGCCAGTTTGCTGGCGGATGGGATGCCTATGCCAAGGAAACGTTCGCAAGGCAAAGACAGCTTGGCCTGATACCGGCGAATGCAGTGCTACCTCCCCGACCGTCAGGAATTCCCGCATGGAGCAGCCTTACGTCGACCCAGAAGCGGGTCTACGCCCGATACATGGAGGCATATGCGGCGGCGCTGGCCTGTTTCGACGACCAGTTCGGACGTCTGCTCGATCGTTTGAAGCAGGACAATGAGTTGTCCAACACACTGATATTATTTGTCCAGGGGGACAACGGCGCGACTCCCGAAGGCGGCCTAAACGGCGCCGTCAACTATCTCGGACACACCAACACCGACCGCGATCTCGCATGGGCAGACCAACACCTGGACGAGATAGGGGGCCCAGCTTCCTATCCCGTGGCGCCGGCTGGCTGGGCGGTCGCACTGAACACGCCGTGGCCTTATTACAAACTGGTTGCTTCCCGGTTGGGCGGGATGACGAACGGTTTGGTGGTCAGCTGGCCCGCGCGAATTTCGCAACGTGGCATACGACATCAATTTACCGATCTGACCGACATCGCGCCCACCCTTTACGATGCCATCGGGATTTCCCTTCCTGCTGAAATTGACGGCGTGGCGCAGATGCCGTTCGACGGGCACAGCATCGTGTCGACTTTTGCCGGTCCGGACGTGGCAACATCGCATACGCGACAGTATTTCGAAATTCAGGGCAATGCCGCCATCTATGACAACGGTTGGCTGCTGGCGACGCGCATGGCTGACAACAATACACCGGGGAATATTGTTGCCGACCCCGACAAACCCTGGCTCTTGTTCGACCTGACTCGCGATCCGACACAACAGGTCGACGTGGCAAAGAAATTTCCAAAAATTGCCGATCGCCTTCGGCAGATATATGATGCCGAGGCGCTCCGTAATCACGTCGATCCACGAGCGATCGGGCTGGAACGGATTTTTTCCTACAACAGACCGGAATATGGCAACTTGCCGGGTCGATATGTATTCAAACCCGGACCTTGGGTGTATGGTGAGGGCACTTTTCCGACCGTGCTCAACCGGAATTGGACGATTACCGCCAACCTGACCGTGCCGGAAAGGGGCGCTTCGGGCACGCTTGTGACACAGGGCGGCTGGTTTCAGGGCTGGGGCCTGCTGGTGCGAAACGGTGTTCCGCAATTCCTCTATCGGCGCGGTGACATGCCTGAACTGATAACGAGGCTCGTGGCGCCGGCAGCACTGCCTCCCGGAAGGCACACTGTGGCCGTGAATGCAAAACGCGACCAGAGCGGGGTGTCTGGAACATTCACCATGACCATCGATGGAACGAACGTTGCCAGCAGCAAAGTGGACAGCTTGTTCGCGTTCAAATTCGGCAATGAGCCCGCCGTGATCGGCCGGGATAACGGGACGATGCTGGATGGAGATCCCTATCCGTTCGCCTGGCCCGCCCAATTGAGCATCACCGTGGATGCCGGCCCCATATCGATTCCAACGACTGCCATTCGCAGATAAATATGTTGGCACCTCCCCCTGCCACTCTTGGCCCGGCCCGCTTTTGCTCCGCCGCGCTGGCCTGGAATCCGACCGCCATTGACAGACCCTGTGGCAATGCTCAAGGTGCTAGTGCTGGCCGCGCAGAACAATGTTGCCGATGCACGGATGGAATATCTGATCCGCGACCGGCGCTTCCAGGCTGCAATCATCGTGTGATGGTCGCGCTGCTTGGCTGCCAGCTCCGCCAGCGTCAGGTCGCCCCGAATCGCTTCCAACGCCACCCTCGCCTTGAAATCCGCGCTGTAGCGCTCCCTCGGCGTCTTATGTCGCCGACTGGCTCGCCAGGCGTCGCCCGCACGCCCTGATCGAGGTCGCGATCGGCAGCGTCATCCTGACCATTCCGTTCGAGGTGGCAGGCCTGCTTGCCACCGACGCCTATGTTGCGCTCGCCTTCTTCGCCGGCAGTTTCTTCCTTGCCGGTGGCTATCTGGGGCCGAGCATTGCCGCGGCACATGCCATGGTGCCGTCCAATCTGCGTGCGTCCGCGTCGGCGGTCTGCCAAGGATGAGGTCCTGGCGACCGACGAATAGCGCCATGGAGCGATCATCCCCGGATCTGCTGATGCTGGACTTGGCGGCGGGCTGCGGCCATGGCCGGAATGAGAGCAGGAGGCAGAGCATGGCTGATGATGATTATGTTTATGACGAAGCGACCGGCGAATGGATCAGCGCCGCCGACGCCGCCACGCGCCCGGCGGGCGGGGACGAGGCGGTGGAAGTGCGCGACGCGGTCGGCAATATCCTCTGCGACGGCGACCAGGTGACGCTGATCAAGGACCTGACCGTCAAGGGCGCGGGCCAGACGCTGAAACGCGGTACGCTCATCAAGTCGATCCGCCTGACTGGCGATTCGCAGGAAATCGACTGCAGGTTCGACGGCATCAAGGGCCTCGTCCTGCGCGCCGAGTTCGTGAAGAAGCGCTGAGTGCCGGAGAGCGGTGCCGATTAGGGGCGCGTTCCTTGCAATAAAGGCGTAGGATCGCGCCACGGGCCCCGTGCTCGTCAACATGCAAGGACGAGAGGACTACGCCATGGCCAAGAGTCAGAAGAAATCGAGCAAGGAAGTCCGCAAACCCAAGGCGGAAAAACCCCCCAAGCAGAACGCCTCCCAGCCCAGCCAGAAGACGGGCGTGGTGCGCGGGCTGGAGAATTTCAAGAACCAGTGAGCGTCCTGCATCAAGGGCGGCCTGTAGGACAGCGAATTGGAAAGGAGGCGCCGGCACGCTTTCAGGTCGCGGCGAGGTGGCTCCGGAACCAGTCGGCAAGTTCTTCTTCGGTGAGGTCGCCAGCGGCCAGGGCGAGCATGGCAACGACCAGTTCGGCATCGGTCGCACCGAGGGCATGGCCGTTCAGCACCAGGAAGGTTTCGCTGACCACTGCGGCGGTGCGCTTGTTGCCATCGATAAAGGGATGGTTGCGTGCGATGCCATAAGCATAGGCTGCGGCGAGTGCCGCCACATCGGGCTCGCCATAATTGGCGAGATTCCGCGCCCGGTTCATGGCGCTGTCAAGTAGGCCCGCATCCCGCACACCTTCCCCGCCGCCATGTTCCGCCAGTTGTTCGGCGTGAATGGCCGCGGCTGCCGCCGGGCCGATCCAGAACCAGTCTTGCACCACGCGCTACTTTGCGAGTTCGCGTAGAGCCCGCTTGCGCCGCGCCATGACCTCGCGGGCAGCCGCCATTTGCATATCAAAATCCGATTCGGCGACGGATAGCTCGATACCGCGCGGCGTGATGACTACCGACAGGGTTTCGCCAACGGCGGCATTGAGCTGCGCCAGCACTTCCTTCGGCAGGATGATACCGGCGGAATTGCCGACCTTGGTGATCTTGAGGGACGTGTTCATACGGATGTTATAACGACTTCAAGGGCGCACTGCAAGTCGTTCGCTCCACCAACGCCTGAGCCCCCTCCACCGTGAACGCCACCTCCTGCCCATAGGAGAGTTCGAGCACATTGCCGTCGGGATCGGCGAGGTAGCACCAATAGCCGACGGGCGGTCCCCAATCGGCGGCCGGCTTGCGCAAATAACCGTCCGCCGCCGCCAGCGCCGCGCGGCGATCGACCTCGTCCCGGCTCTCGCAGGCGACGCCGATATGGCCGAGCGGGCCGAGCGGCGTATCGATGCCGAAATGATTGCCCTGGATCAGCACGATCACGAAGGGGCGGGTGAGGTCGGACATCCAGGCGACCTCGGTCGGTGGATTGCTCCCATGCGGGTCGCCGGGTCCGGGATCGTCATGGCCATGGTGGCGGTGGACCACCTCCATGCCCGCATAGCGCGCGTAAAAGTCGATGCTCGCCTGCAGGTCGCGCACCAGCAAGGCGATATGGGTGAGGCCAAGGTCAGACATGCAACGGCCCTCCCACCAGACGCCTCCTCCTATCGCGTGCCAGCACCTTGGCACAGTTTGATGGCGGGGCGCGGGTTGTCAAGCCGCTCATCGGACGAACCGCGTTTTGGCGAGCACCGGGCTTGCAACGAACCGTGCGCTCAGCCGTTGGGCGGGCATATGTCCTCCCCTCCCGCATGAAGGAACGCCGCCATGACGATCAACACCGCATCCGCCCGCTATGAAGGCCTCGGCAAGGACGGCAAGGGCCATATCTGGACCGGCAGCGGCGTCCTCGACGCGCAGCCCTATGGCTTCAACACCCGGTTCGAGGGCGCCAAGGGCACCAATCCCGAGGAATTGATCGCCGCCGCGCACGCCGCCTGCTTCACCATGGCGCTGAGTTTTGCGCTGGCAGGGGCGGGGCACAGCGATGGCCAGCTCGACACGACGGCGAAAGTGACGCTGGAGAAGGACGGCACCGGCTTCACCGTGACCCGGTCGGCGCTGTCGGTGGTGGCGCGCGTGCCGGGGATCAACGATGCCGAGTTCGGCCGCATCGCCGACGACGCCAAGGCGAACTGCCCGATCAGCAAGTTGCTGAACTGCGAAGTGACGCTGGAGCGCGAGTTGATGGGGTGAGGCGCGTGCCGGTCGCCTGCCGTCCAGTGACAGAGCTTTCCCGTAAAATCGGTGCGTTCCCGCGAATCGGGTGCGGTTAGCAGGCTCATGCCGCCAGATCTGTGACGGTGGGCGAAGGTTGCGAAGGTTATGGGGTGGAGTAATTTGTTCGATCCTTCCTGCTGCGGCCGAGGGTAAGTGAGGCGCGGCGGACCCCCGCGCACCCGGCTTGCGGCAAGCACCCCGAGCTTCGGGGGCGGCGCCGCCGTCCCGGCCGGCAATCAGCTCACGGGACGGCGGCTTATCCCCTCGTCCTTGCATGTCGCCCTTGCAGGATTTGGGAACCGCACCGCCATGGCATGGCGCGGGGCCTGTAGGACAGGGCGGTGGATGGGAGCGGCAGGGGTGATGTGCAGGCGCTGGAAGTGGCGCAGTGCCGGTATCATTATTGAGGGTTACTGAGGCGTCTTGTCACTGGCTGCGCAAAATCGTATAAAGATTGTCATGGCACAGATGAACATCTCCATCCCCGAAGCGCTCAAGAGCTGGGCCGAGGCGCGCGTCTCGGAAGGCCGCTACAGCAGCACCAGCGACTATGTCCGCGACCTCGTCCGCCGCGATCAGGAGGCTGAAGAGGCGCGCAGGCGGTTGCAGGCGGCGGTGGATGAGGGGCGCAACTCCGGCATCAGCAACCGGACGATTGAAGACATCATTGCAGACTCACGGAACAAGCGCGCGAGAACGTGACCCGGTTGGAACTGAGCCGGGCGGCTGACGCTGATCTGGCGGCCATATTGGAATATGGCATTTCGGCCTTTGGTAGCGAGATTGCGGAGGCCTATTTTCTCAGCTTCGAACAAGCGTTCGACCTGATCCGCCATCACCCTCGGATTGGCGCGGTCGTTGATGCCGTGGGCCCTCCCATTCGTGCCCTGCCGCATCGCAGCCATCGGATATTGTACGATGTGTTCGAGGATCATGTGGTGGTTCAGCGCGTGCTGCATATGGCGATGGATGTGGAGCGGTGGTTGGGGTGAGCATTGGCGCCCATTGAGAGTCGCCGGCGAATGCGCGAACTGAGATTTGAGTTGCATTATCTGCATGCATGATTGCGAGTGGGTTGCGTGCATTAATTGTGTGGGTGAATGCATTACAAAGTGCATTTTTTACTTGCGGCTCCGATCCAACAGGCTATTCAGGAGGAATGGACCAAGATTCACTTCCTCGCGATCTCGGGCGCCGCTTAGGCGATTTATCGGATCTGCCGGACGAGCTTAAATCCCAACTGCAAGCCACGAAGGTGGGAGAGCTAGACGCAAGCATCATGGATGTGCTTGAAACCCAGCTTGATGGCGCCGGAAATGTCGATGAAATTTTGGTGGGACTGTACAGGAAAACCGGCGAAATTCATAAGCGCCAGTACATTTCCAACAAGCTTTACCGCATGGCGCAAACTGGCATGATCGTCAGCGTGCCGAAGAAAAAAGGGGTCTACCGCAGTAAGGCATGACCCAGACGAATTAGGGTCGCTGTTTGCACCAGCGACCCTAACCGGAGGCAGGCAACCTACCCCGCTTTTCAGCAGGTAAAGCATAGTAGGCCTCTATTTCAAAATCAACCGCTCCTTGTTGCCGGGACCGGAAATGGAGGCCTTTATGGCACTATATAAATACGACCAGTACGTTCAAAAATCGACCAGCGATGCGTTCGATCACACCTACACGCCAGGCGCGACCGTCCCCGTTTCGGGGATTTATCGTTGCCAAGGGTGTCATCGAGAAATTGCTTCGAACGAGCGAGATCCATTCCCGCCGCAAAATCACCACCAGCACACAGCGGTCCAAGGTTCAATCCGATGGCGGTTGGCCGTTTACGCCGATCACAAACCCAAATGAGCTTTACCGGCTTGGGCAATGCTCAAGCCGGTTTTTTCACTCCGCTGCCGGCAGATAAATCTCCCCGCCCTTCGCCTTGAACGCCTCGCTCATGGCTTCCATGCCCTTCTCGGCGTCGACCGGATCGGACGCCGCGATGAACGCATCCGCTTCCTGGTTCTGCTTCGCCGCAAAATCCCGCACCTCCTGCGTGATCTTCATCGAGCAGAATTTCGGCCCGCACATGGAGCAGAAATGCGCCGTCTTCGCGCCCTCGGCAGGCAGCGTCTGGTCGTGATATTGCTCGGCCGTATCCGGGTCCAGCGACAGGTTGAACTGGTCGCGCCAGCGGAACTCGAACCTTGCGCGGGAGAGGGCGTCGTCGCGGACCTTGGCGGCGGGGTGGCCCTTGGCGAGGTCCGCGGCGTGGGCGGCGAGCTTGTAGGTGACCACGCCCACCTTCACATCGTCGCGGTCGGGCAGGCCGAGATGCTCCTTGGGCGTGACGTAGCAGAGCATCGCCGTTCCGTACCAGCCGATCATCGCGGCGCCGATGCCGCTGGTGATATGGTCATAGCCGGGCGCGATGTCGGTGGTGAGGGGGCCGAGGGTGTAGAACGGCGCCTCGCCGCAGGCGGCGAGCTGCTTGTCCATATTCTCCTTGATCTTGTGCATGGGCACATGGCCCGGCCCCTCGATCATCACCTGTACATCCTGTTCCCAGGCGCGCTTGGTCAGTTCGCCCAGCGTGTAGAGCTCGCTGAACTGCGCCTCGTCATTGGCGTCGGCGATGCTGCCGGGGCGCAGGCCGTCGCCCAGCGAATAGGCGATGTCATAGGCTTTGCAGATCTCGGTGATCTCGTCGAAATGCTCGTAGAGGAAGCTCTCGCGGTGGTGGGAGAGGCACCATTTCGCCATGATCGAGCCGCCGCGCGACACGATGCCGGTCACGCGCTTGGCGGTCATGGGGATGTAGGCGAGGCGGACGCCCGCATGGATGGTGAAATAGTCGACGCCCTGCTCGGCCTGCTCGATGAGGGTGTCGCGGAAGATCTCCCAGGTCAGGTCCTCGGCAATGCCGCCGACCTTCTCCAGCGCCTGGTAGATGGGCACGGTGCCGATCGGCACGGGGCTGTTGCGCAGGATCCATTCGCGGGTGTCGTGGATGTTGCGACCGGTGGAGAGGTCCATGACGGTGTCCGCGCCCCAGCGGATCGACCAGACCATCTTCTCGACTTCCTCGGCGACCGAGGAGGCGACGGCGCTGTTGCCGATATTGGCGTTGATCTTGACCAGGAAGTTGCGGCCGATCGCCATCGGCTCGGATTCGGGGTGGTTGATGTTGTTGGGGATGATGGCGCGGCCTCTTGCCACCTCGTCTCGGACGAATTCCGGCGTCACATAATCGGGGATGGCGGCGCCAAAGCTCTCGCCGTCGCGGACATATTCGGCGAGGCGGGCGCGGCCGAGATTCTCCCGCTCGGCGACATATTCCATCTCGGGCGTGATGATGCCGCGCTTGGCGTAATGCATCTGGCTGACGTTCATGCCGGGCTTGGCGCGGAGCGGGCGGCGCACGACATTGGGGAAGGGCTCGACCCCCTTGGCGCGGTCGGGGCC
>Ga0068859_100000848_pt1 | contig 31131 bp, 21 predicted proteins | sample KBSSwiS22_FD_66585 | JGI IMG/M metagenome (GOLD analysis project Ga0068859, IMG submission 66585) | Switchgrass rhizosphere microbial communities from Kellogg Biological Station, Michigan, USA - KBS Switchgrass S2-2 | ecosystem: Host-associated > Plants > Roots > Rhizosphere > Soil ...
GCACCTCGAGGTGCAGCTCGTGGTACTTGAAACGGTCCCCGAACAGCGCGTGGTAGCCGCCCGCGGTCACCCAGCCGCCCTGGTCGTAGTCGGTGTGCGAGTCCTGGGGGACGAACGCCAGACCGGTCACCCGCATCGGCGTGCCGGCCGCCGGGCCGTAGCCGGCGACGGTGACGACGTCACCCACCGAGACGCCGGCCCGGCGGGCCGCGCCCGGCGCCAGCGCGATCTCGCCCGACGTGGTCGGCAGGTGGCCGGACAGCGCCGGGATCGACAGCGAGCGGTCGCCGACGGGGTCGAGACCGTACAGCGTCACCGACCGGCCCGCCGCCTGCGCGACGCCGACCAGGCCGTCGTTGACCGCCACCACGTCGGGATCGCTGGCCATGGTGCGCACGAGCTCGGCAAGGTCGTCGTGCGGTAGGTAGTCCTCGTCGTACTGTCCAGTCCACGCGACGAGCTCGAAGGTCTGGCCGAACCGCGCGGGGTTGGCCGCCGCGTCGGCGACTCCGGCCTGGAAGGTCAGCGAGCCCAGCACCCCGAGGACACCGGCGACCGCGCCGACCAGCGCCGGGCGCACCGCCGCGCCCGCCCGTCCCGGCTCGAGCGCGAACCGCGTGCCCACCACCGCCGGGACCGGAAGACCGAGACGGTAGGCCAGCCGCGCGGCCGCGGACTGGCGCGGCCGGGCCACGCGGGTGCCATTCACCAGCGCGGTGTACGCCGCCGTCGCCGCCGCCACTGTAGCCAGCAGCACCGTCACCCCGGCCACCGCGCCGATCACGACGAGGTCGAGGTCGAAGCCCGGCGCGGGCTCGACCGAGGCCGCGGCGCCGACCGGGAACAGCGGCGAGACCGCGGCCGCCGCGCCAGCCCCGGCCAGCACCCCCGCGACCGTGGCCAGCACCGGCCCGGCGGCCGCGGCCACCGTCGCCTGCCGCGTCGTCAGGCCGAGCACGCGCATCACACCAAGATCCGCCGCCGCGCCGATCACGAACCGCACCACCGCCTGCCCGACCAGCACCGCGGCCGCCAGGAACGCCGCCAGCGCGAACGCCGCCAGCGCGAGCGCCTCGAACGAGGTGGTGGCACGGTAGTCCGCGGTGAGCTTGCCTGCGTCGAAGGCGTCGACCGGTTGGCCCGCCAACTGGTTGATCTCGGTCTGGAAGGCCGGCACCCCGGCGGCGCCGTCGCGCAGCCGGACTATGGCGGCCACCATGGGCTCGGGGCTCGGGTCGGGGACGTCGTCCCAGTGAGCCCGCGTGAACGCGTAGGTCGACACGATGCCGCCCGGGTCATCCGGCGTGCCGTAGCAGAAGCACTTCCCGACGCCGACGATCGTGAGCTTCGGGCGCAGATCGGAGTACGACAGCGCAGCCGGGTCCCGGGAGCCGGCATAGACCTCGAACGAGGCCCGGGTCGCGAACCGCACGGTCACCGAGTCCCCCACCGTCAGCCCGGTCTCCTCGACGAAACGTTCGTCGACGACTGCCTCGTCTGCCCGATCCGGGTCCGCGAGCCGGCCGCGCAGGACGACCGGGCGCTCGACCGTCCGGAAGTACTCACGGTCCGCGGGCAGAGTGAGCTCGACCTCAGGGTGACCTTCAATGGTGACAGCAGGGCCGTCGTACAGCCGGAACGCGCCCACCGCCTCCACACCGGGCAGGTGCCGCGCCGCCTCCCAGTCGAAGCCCGGGAAGTTGGTCGTCGGCAGCAGGTTGCTTGGCAGCGTGAGGGCCAGGAGCCGGTCGAGGGCCGACCCGCCGCGGCGGGCGCCCGCCGCGGCGGCCATGACCGTGCCCGTGGCGAGCGCGACCAGCAGCGCGAGGGTGACCAGGGACAGCCAGCGGCGCCGCAGGTCCAGCCGCAGCCATGCGCCGACCGGCCGCCACACGCCGGCCGCCGGTCCGGTGCCCCCCTGTGGCCCCGGGCCCGGCGGCCGGCGTGTGGCGGCCGCGGCGCGGCCGGACCGCTGTGTCGTGGTCATGGCGGCCTTACCCCGCGATCCGGCCGTCGCGCATCGGCACGACGCGCCGGGCGCCGGCCGCGACGTCGGCGGCGTGGGTGATCACGATGATCGTCTGGCCGTCGGCGTGCAGCCGGCGGAACAGCTCGAGGATCTCCAGGCCGCCCTCGCTGTCGAGCGCACCGGTCGGCTCGTCCGCCAGTAGCAGCGTCGGGGAGTTGACCAGCGCCCGCGCGATCGCGAGCCGCTGGCGCTGCCCACCGGACAGCACCGAGGGAAGCTGGTCGGCGCGGTCGGCGAGGCCCAGCAGGTCAAGCAGGTCCCGGGCCCTGGACTCGGCGGCCCGCCGGCGCATCCCGCCGATCGACGCCGGCAGCACGATGTTCTGCAGCGCGGAGACGCCGTCGATGAGGTTGAAGAACTGGAAGACGATGCCGACGTGGTGGCGGCGGAACCGGGCGAGCCAGTCGGCGTCGCGCTCGCTGATCCGCTCGCCGGCGACGTCGACCGTGCCGTCGTCGACGGTCTCCAGGCCCGCGATCACGTTCAGCAGGGTTGACTTGCCGCAGCCGGACGGGCCGGTGACGGCGACGAAGTCGCCGGCAGCGACCTCCAGGTCGACGCCGCGCAGCGCCCGCACAGGTGCGAGGTCCGCGTCGAAGGTGCGCCGGACGCCCCGCAACCGCACGACCGGCGCCGCGCCCGTGCCATCGACCGTCCCCACCGTGGGATCCGCGGCCGGCTCCGGTCCACCGTCGCCGAGCAGGTCTGTGGTCGTCACGTCAGTTCCTTCCCCCAAAGCCGGCATGCGCCGGCGTTTCTCTGCTCTGGGCCGGCATTCGCCGGCGGTTTTCCGCCCGCTGGCGACGCGCCGGCTGTTCCGGCGGAGCCGGTGTGCCCCGCGCCGCGCGGGAAACGGTCGCGCCGGCTGCTCGCCGCGCGGCTAGAAATCACCCCCGGCCGCGGCCCGGCCACCACCGGCGGCCGCGGCCGGCAAAACTTGCCCCCGCCCCGGCGGCGGGGCTGGCGGCTAGCCCACCCGCCGCGCCCATCGCCCCCACTGGCAGGGAATCTGCCATGGGTGCATCGGCCCGCGGGGCGCATTCCACCAAGCGCGAGAAATCGGCCACCTCGGGGCCACGGGAACTCGTCCCAGAGCGAGGCGGGTGCAGCTGGAAGGGGCGTACCGGGGTGGTGCGGCCTTTGACCGTGCGCGCCGGCATCTCCCAGACGTCGAACTCCCCATGCCCACGCAGCGCGGCGGCGGTGGCATCACTGATAACTGTCATCCCGGCGGGCCGGGCGAGATCTCCCAACCGCTGGGCGAGGTTCACGGTGTCGCCGACCAGGGTGTATTCCAGCCTTTCCTCGCTGCCGAGCAGCGCCGCGGCCACCGGGCCGCTGCACACCCCGATGCCGAGCCCGAACGGTTCGAGGCCGTCCCCGGCCCAGGCCTGGTCGAGGCCGGCCTGCCGGGCGTGCATCGCGCCCGCCGCGCGGCAGGCCGCCAGCGCGTGGTCGGGGCGCGCGAACGGGGCGCCGAACACGGCCATCACCGCGTCGCCGACGTACTGCATCACCGTCCCGCCGTGGCCGAGGATCGCCGCGTTCATCTCGCGGCGGTGGGCGTTGAGCTGGCCGGCCAGCACCGCCGGGTCGGTGTGCTCGGCGATCGTGGAGTAGCCGCGCACGTCCGACATGAGCACCGTGACCTCGAGCCGCTCGGTGCGCCCGGTGGCGGCGCCGGCGTCGGTGCGCAGCTTCTCGGCGAGCCCGGACGGGAGCAGCCGCGACAGCGTCTCCCCCTGCTCCTCGCGGCGCAGCAGCGCGGTGTGCAGCAGCCGCAGCCGGCGCAGCGCGCCGCGCCGCCCGGCGCTCGCGCCCTCGGCCAGCCGAAGGAAGATCGCCTCGATCTCGCCGTTGACCGCCTCCGGGGTGCTGCGGCGGGCGGCCGCGATCGCCTTCACCGGCCGGCCAGCCGCCATGTCGGCGAGCAGCTCCTCCTGCTGGGCCGTCAGCTCTCCGCGCCTGGTCACCGGCGAGAGCATCGCGGCGACGATCTGCGGGTCGAGCATGGAGCCACCGGCCGCGACCTCCCGGATGGCCCTCGACAGCCGGCCCGAGTCGCCCACCTGGTCCTTGAGCAGGTAGGCGAACCCGGCCGCACCGTCGGCGAGCAGGGCGATCGCGTACTCGGGGTCGTCGAACTGCGACAGCACCACCACCCCGGTGCCCGGGTGCCGACGGCGGACCTCCTTGGCACCGGCGATCCCCTCGTCCTGGAAGGTGGGCGGCATCCGGATGTCGGTGACGACGACCTGCGGGCGCAGCTCGAACGCCGACCGGACCAGCTCGTCACGGTCGGCCGCGACCGCCACGACCCGCACCGCCGGGTCCGTGCCGAGCAGCGCACGAATACCTTCCCGCGCGATGAGGTTGTCATCGGCGAGCAGCACCGTGATCGGTTCCATGGCGACCATTCAGCCGGATCCGGCCCGCGCTGCCAAGGAGATCAGCACTGCATTTCCGGCGTGCTAGCACCCGGCGGCCGGGGCGCGGGCCGCACAGAATGCCGGCGGCTTTCCGCCGACGGGCCGGTCGGCTGGCGAGGGCCCGGCCGTTTCCGCTGGTCGGCGCGCCGCACGCGGCCGGCTCACGCCGGCAGCACCCGGCTGGCGGTGTGCTGCCACCCACGGAACAAGCGGCTGACGCCCTCGGCGGCGCCCGGGCGCGTCCGTAACGTCTGACGGCGTCAACCGGACGGCGGGATTTCCGAAAAGGACCGCCGCGCAGCTGCCGACGGAGGCTGAAATGGAAACCCGAGTGGTCGAGTCGAGTGTCATGACGTTGTCCTGGATTCCGTCGGAGGCCATCAGCGGATTCGGGAAGCTGCCCTTCTCTCTCGGGGTGAGCCACTATGACGAGCCGCTGCCCGCCCAGGTCGACGACCTGGACGCGCTGCGCCGCGAGGACCGTTTCCGGTTCGCCAACCGGCTGTCCGCGGCCGCGACGTTCGGGCCCGACGGCGAGGTGCTCGCCTTCCGCTATACGGGCGGCGCGGTGACCGGGTCGACCACCGTCAGGGTGGGCGGCCTCGGCGCCACCTTCGCCGGCGTCGCGATGCCGGACGTCCAGGCCGAGCCGGTTGTCGGCGACGGCTGGGTGCGGTTCACCCAGACCGGCGGGGGCCGCACGGCGCTGCCGCTGCCGCGCCAGACCTCCCGGCCGCCGTACTTCCGGCTGCAGAGCCCGGTCACCTGGTCGACGCTGTCGCTCACGCTGTTCGCCGACGGCCGGGCCGAGTACGACCTGGTCGGCGCCAGTTCCTTCCCCCGGCACTGGGTCTACGACGCCGCCGGCCACCTGGTCCTCAAGTCGGGGATCACCGACTGGTCGGCCTGGACATCGCAGCCCTCGTGGAAGCACACGCCCTGGGGCGACGAGGACTCACCGGCGCTGGTCGTCGCCGCCGAGACGGCGCTCGAACGCGAGCTGTCGCACCTGATCATGCGGGCCGGCAAGCGGCCCCAGATCGACAACCTGGCCGCCGGCAGCGAGCTCGTCCGGCAGGGCACACCCGGCGACACGCTGTACCTACTCCTCGACGGGGTGCTCGGCGTCGACGTCGACGGCACGCGGATCGCCGAGGTCGGGCCCGGCGCGATCGTCGGCGAGCGCTCCGTCCTGGAGGGCGGCCTGCGCACCGCGACGCTCACCGCCCTGACGCCGGTGCGGGTCGCCGCGGCGAGCAAGGACACGGTCAACCTCGCGGCGCTGGCGCAGCTGGCGCGCGGCCACCGCCGGGAGGAGGGCGAGCCGGCGGCGACCCCGACTGCGGTGCCGCCGGCCCCGTCGGCGGTGCCGGCGGCGGTGCCGGCGGCGGTGCCGGCGGCGTGCCGCGAGTCGGTGACCGCGTGAACGTGCACCTGCTGGGGGTCCGCGGGTCGACGCCGGCCCCCGGCGAGCCCTTCGCCCGCTACGGCGGCCACACGTCCTGCGTGGCCGTCGCTGCGGCGGGCGAGTCGTCGCCCACGCTGCTGCTCGACGCGGGCACCGGGGCCCGCAACCTCGACGCGCTGCTCGGCGCGGCGCCGTTCCGCGGCACGATCCTGCTGACCCACCTGCACTGGGACCACACCCAGGGCCTGCCGTTCACCCGCTGCCTTGACCGTCCGGATGCGCGGGTGGAGCTGCGGGTACCGGCTCAGCACGGTCGCAGCGCGGCCGCGCTCCTCGACCGGTCGATGTCACCACCGAGCTTCCCGATCGGGATCTCCGACCTGCGCGGGCAGTGGCGCGCCCGGCTAGTGCGTCCGGGCCGGCTCACCGTTCCGCCGCGGTTCGCCATCACGGCGGCCGAAGTCCCGCACAAGGGCGGGCGCACGTTCGGATACCGCGTCAGCGCGGACGGAGCGAGCCTCGCCTACCTGCCCGACCATGCGCTGGCTGGGCGGCCGACGGCGGCGGCACTGCGGCTCGCGGCCGGGGTGGACGTGCTGCTGCACGACGCCTCGAACGGGTTCGGCGACCGCGCGGCGGCCAGCGCCTACGGCCATTCGTCGATCGACGACGCGATCCGCTTCGCGCGGGTCTGCCGGGCTCGGTCGTTGGTGCTGATCCACCACTCCCCGGGACGGACCGACACCGAGCTCGACGCGCTCGCCGCCAGGATCGCCGCAGGCAGGGACCTCGACGTCGCGGATGGCGCGGACTTGGGCGGCGACGGCCTGGTGGTGAGCATCGGCAGCGAGGGCCAGGTGATCCGGTGCGGCGAGCCGGCCGAGGCTCCCGTCCAGGTCGGTTGAGCCGCCGGCCCGGGCTACTCGGCGACCACCAGGGCGAGCGTGAAGCCGTCGTAGCCCTTGTGGCCGACGGTCTGGATCGCGGTGGCGCTGACGCGAGGCTCGGCGGCGATCAGGTCGTGGACGCGGCGCGTCCCGACCACCGAGGGCTCGTCGCTGTCCGCGTCCGCGACGGCACCTCCGCGGACGACGTTGTCAATGATGATCAGACTTCCAGGGCGGGTGAGCTTCACCGCCCACTTGAAGTAGCCAGAGTTATTGATCTTGTCTGCGTCGATGAAGACCAGGTCGAACGGGCCGACGCCCTCGGCGGCGAGTTTGGGAAGGGTTTCCAGTCCTGGACCGACCCGCACGTCGACGACGTCCGCGAGGCCGGCCCGCGCGACGTTCTCGCGGGCGACGGCCGCATGCACCGGGTCCACCTCGAGCGTGATCAGCCGACCACCGGCGGCCAGCGCCCGCGCCAACCAGATCGTGCTGTACCCGCCCAGCGTGCCGACTTCGAGGATCGACCGTGCTCCGACCATCCGCGCCAGCAGCTGCAGCAGTTTTCCCTGGCTCGCCGTCACCTGTATCTCCGGGAGGCCGGCCGCGTCGCTCGCCCGCTGGGACTCCTCGAGCGCCGGGTCCGCCGGGACCAGCAGCCCCTCGAAGTAGTCGTCGACGGCGTCCCACAGCTCCTGCGTCATGCGGCCTCCTCGCCAGCACCCTGCACGGCTTCGCCGTCCGACTCTCCCCCGCCACCCGGGACATCTCCAGCGTGATTCCGGTCGCCGTCACCGGCCGGTGGGGCCGAAGCGCTCGGTACGGATGCGGCCGGGGTCGTGGCCCGCCTCAACGAGGAGGTCGGCCACCCACTCGACGAAGCCGGTGGGCCCGCAGACGTAGCAGGCCGGTGCGAACTCGGCCGGCCAGCCGGCGGAGGCCAGGTCCCGGGGAGTGATTCGGTGGGGCGGGGACGGCCAGTTCTCCGGGGCGACCCGGGTGTACTGGTAGGTGATGTCGAGGCCGCCGTCCGCCGGGGCGCGGCGGCGCAGTTCAGCGGCGTAGTACGTCTCCTCGGGGCTGCGCAGCGAATAGAGCAGGCGGAACGGCACCCTGCTGCCCGCCGCCCGACGAGCGCGGATCATCGCCATCAGCGGCACGATCCCGGAGCCGCCGGCGACGAGCAGCACCGGATCCGGCGGGCCGGCCGGATCCCAGACGAACCAGCCGCCGACCGGCCCGCGCAGCTCGACCGGGTCCCCCACCGCGAAGACCTCGGTCAGGTAGGGCGACACCTCGCCGTCCGGGACTCGCTGGACGGTGACAACCACCCGCTCGCCCGCCGCAGGCGCGGCGAGCGAGTAGGCGCGCGAGGCGCGATACCCGTCCTCGGCGGTCAGCCGGACGTCGACCCGCTGGCCGGCGAGGTGCCCCGGCCAGCCGGGCACGTCGAGCACGAGCGTTCGGGCGGTCGGCGTCTCGTCGACGATCTCGGTGAGGCGGCCGACCCGCCACGCCATCCGGGCCGCGACCCGAGCCGGGCGGGCGGTCACGGAGCCTTCTCCAACCGAGCCTTCACCATTAGTCGCCCTGGTAACGCTGCTCGAGCCAGGGATCGCCGCGGTCGTGATAGCCCGCGGCCTCCCAGAAGCCCGGCGAGTCCTCGAGCATGAGCTGGATGCCGCGGACCCATTTCGCGGACTTCCAGAAATACAGGTGCGGAACGAGGAGCCGGGCCGGTCCGCCGTGCTCGGGATCCAGATCCTCACCATCGAACGTGTGCGCGACCCAGGCCTGGCCGTCGAGCAGGTCCTCCAGCGGCAGGTTGGTGGTGTAACCGCCGTAGGAGTGCACCATCGCGTAGTCGGCCGTGGTCTCGACGTCGGCGAACAGGACGTCCATGGAAACGCCCTTCCAGTGGGTGCCCAGCTTCGACCAGCGGGTGACGCAGTGGATGTCGACCGTCGGGGTCTCCTGCGGCAGCGCCTGGAGCTCGTCCCAGGTCCAGGCGTACCTCTCACCGGTCTCGGCGGTGATCGTGAACCGCCACCGGTCGAGGGGAACGCGCGGCGTCGGCCCGGCCGACAGGACGGGAAAGTCCTCCTCGAGGTACTGACCGGGCGGGAGAGGCACGCTGGAGCGGCGCTTCCCCTGGAAGCCTGGCGAGACGATCCCCATGCGCCTACACCTACCACGGCGCCGGCGGCGTCAGCAGCCGGACGGCCTCAAGTCACGAAGGACACCAGAGGTGACGGACACCAGAGGTCACGGAGATCAGAGGTCACGGACGAGAAGGACCACGGCGACGGCGACGCCGACGGTGATGACGCCGGCGCGCAGAGCCTTGGCGGGCAGCAGGCGCGCGACCCGGGCGCCCAGCACGCCGCCGACGGCCGACGTGACGACCAGGATGCCGGCATACGCCCAGGCCACCTGTGCGCTGACGAGGAAGATCACCACGCCGACGGCGTTCACGATGAAGGACAGCAGTGTCTTGAGGGCGTTCGTGCGCTGCAGGTCGTCGACCAGCAGGATCCCGAGCACCCCCAGCAGCAGCACGCCCAGCCCGGCCCCGAAGTACGACCCGTAGGCGCCGGCCAGGAACACCCCGACCCGCGTCGGCCAGGTGACTGGCTGCGCCGCCGCGGAAGCACCTACCGCCGTTCCCGTCCGAGCGGTGACGATCGCCTCGGAGGTCGTGGTCGCCACGCCGGCCGGCGAACCGCTCGGCGGGCCGTCCGGTTCCGCGGTCGGCGCCGCGGCCCTGGCTGGCTCGGCCGCCGCTGCCGTCCTGGCGGCGCGGCGGCGGGCGACGACGCCCGCGAGCCTCGTCTGACCGGCCAGCAGCGCGCACGAGAGCAGGACGAGGAAGGGAACCGCCGCCTTGAACGCGTCCTTGGGCGTCACCAGCAGGATCACGGCGCCCACGACACCGCCGAGGATCGCGGCCGGGCCGAGCGCCCGCAGCCGCGCCGCCTGGCCGGCAAGCTCGCGCCGGTATCCCAGCGCTCCGCCGGCATACCCGGTGACCAGGCCGGTCGACGAGGTGATGTTTGCGGTGACGGCCGGCAGCCCGGCGGCCAGCAGCGCGGGGAAGGCGATCAGTGTGCCGCCGCCGGCGATCGCGTTGACCCCACCGGCCAGCAGCCCTGCGCCGGCCGTCAGCGCCGCGTCCAGTCCGTTCACGCCCGCCCTTCGGACTCGTCAGATGACGCGGGCGCGGATGAGGACGCCGCAGACGGCGGCGGAGGGGGCCAGCGGCAGCCAGGCGGTGAGCAGGCGGTAGCCGAGGACGGCGGCGATCGCCGTCGTGGTGGGCACGCCGGCGCCGGTGAGCAGCGCGGTCAGCGCGGCGTCCAGGCCGCCGAAGCCGCCCGGTGAGGGGATGACGGCCGACAGCGCGCTCGCCACCAGGTACACGACGATGATCTTCCCTGGCCCGAGCGGCGCGTGCAGCGCCGCTGCCACGGCGCACAACGTCGCGGCGTGCAGCATGGGGATCGCGATCGAGCCACCCCACAGCAGCACGGCCCGTCTCGTGCTCCCGGCGCCGGCCAGCAGGCTGCGCTGTTCGACGAGGCGCAGCGCCACCGAGCGGGCGGCCCGGCGGACCTTCGGCACGCACGCGGCCACGATCGCGGCCACCGCGCTGGCCGCCACGAGGTAGCGGGTGCCACCGCCGATGGCCATCTTGGGGGCTGGGACCGCCCCGGCCAGCAACAGCACGACGAGCATCAGGGCGTGCGGAATGGCGCCAGCCGTCGCGTTCGCGGCCGTCGAGGCCACCGCCTCGGCCATCGTCAGCCCACGACGCAGCAGGTAGCGGGTCTGGAGGGCGGCGACGCCCATGCCGGCCGGTATCAGCAGGTTCGGCAGAATTCCGGCGATCTGAATGGCCACAAGCTGGCCAAACGGCAGCTTGCGCGTCACCGCGCCCTTCATGCTCGCCGCCGCGGCGACGTAGGTCGCGCACGCGGCCACCACAGCGACCAGCAGCCACTCGCCGTCGGCCCGCTTGCACGCCTCGAAGGCGGCCCTCAGTTCCTCGTGGTGGGTGCCCAGCCATACCGCGCCCAGAGCGGGCGCGACGATGCTGAGCGCGGTCATGATTCGCCGTGACCAGCGGGACCGTGGCGTTTGCGAACCCGCATCGACGCCCGTTTCCACCGCGACCGCGACCGCCGTCGACAGGGGAGCCGTCAGCAAGGGGGACGCGACCTGGGCCGACGGTTCCGCCGCGAGCGAGGCCTCCATGGCCGAGACCTCCAGCGGCAGGGACTCCGACGACGATGACTCCAACGACGGTGAGTCTGACGACGGTGAGTCCAACGGATGGGACGGCTTCGGCGGCAACGGCCCAGCAGGCTGGACTATTCCCGCTGGCACGGCCGCCGACGGCTCGGCTGGCGCGGTCATGGCACCGGTGCCCCGTCTGTGCGGTCGGCGGTTTGTGCGGGGCCGGACAGTAGCGTAGCGAGCCGACCACCGAGGTGTTCCCAGGTCCAGGCGGACATCATGAACTCCCGGCCGGCGGCGCCCATGCGCCGGGCCCGGTCAGGGTCGGCGAGCAGCTCGCCGACGGCGCCGGCGACCGCGGCCACGTCGTTACCGTCGACGACCAGCCCGGTCTCACCGGGGATCACGACCTCGGGCGCACCTCCGGCGGCGCCGGTGATCACCGGTTTGCCGGCCGCGGCAGCTTCCAGCGACGACAGTCCGAGTCCTTCCAGGTCCAGGCCCAGCTTGGCGGGCCGCGACGGCATCGCGAACACGTCCGCCGCGTCCAGGTAGGCGGGCAGCTCGCCCTCCGTGACGGCGCCCGCAAAGACGACATTTTCTCTGACGCCGGCTGTCGCCGCCAGTCGACGCAGCCGGGAAGAATCGCGTCCCCGGCCGACGATGACCAGCAGCGTGTCCGGATGGTCACGCAACACCGACGGCAACCCCCGGATAAGGACGTCATGTCCTTTGCGAGGCACCATACGTGCGACGCACGTCACAACGGGCCGGTCGCCCCAGCCGAGCCGACGACGGAGCTCCTCGCCGCCCATGCCGGGCTGAAACCGGTCGACGTCGACGCCACCGGTCAGGCGTTCGAAACGGGTCCCCGCCGGCGCCACCTTGCTCAGCCGGCGCAGCGTGACGTCGGTCAGATGGGTGACCACGTCCGCGCGAGCCGCGACGGCCCGGACCAGTGACCAGCCGTACGGAAGGTGCGACCACCCGTACTCGTGCCCGTGCGTCGACGAGACGACCCATTCGACGCCCGCCCGCCGCAGCGCAGGCGCGATCATCCCCCGCGGGGTGCCAGCCGGGAACCAGGCCGCGGTGCAGCCCTCCGCCCGCGCGATCCTGGCGATCACGGGCCCGACGCCGGGAAGACGCAGCCGGGCCGCCGGATGCCGGATGATCTCAAAGGGCGCGTCCGCGTCGAGCTTGGGCGCGTCGGGATGCGGCGGCGCGACGACGAGCACCCGGTCGGCGGGCAGCGTCGCTGCGAAGGCGTAGGCGAAGGTCTGGATCCCGCCCAGCACCGGCGGGAACTTGTCCGCGACGATCAGAGTGCGATGCATCGACCGGTGCGTTGACATCGGCGTGTCGGCCGCCTTTCGGGCGGACGACGCCACATGTCCGCATTTGACTGAAGGTCGACTGGCGGACAGGTCCAGGTAACCGCCAGGTCGGGCATACCGGAAGATACCCCGCTCCTCCAGCATCACAACGTGGCATGTCCTGCCACGGCGCGCCTCACCCGTGGCCGGCCACGCCTACCACCACCCAAGGGCCCACCCGTCTTTCCGCGAGTTTCCAGCAGCCCCGTCGGATTGTCCGGACGTCGGTAGGTTGGGGCCGTGCGGCTCGGGGAGCAGAACGGGGCGGCGGAGCCACCGCCGACGCCAGCATCGTCGCCGACGGCGGCGACGCCGGCAACGGCGACGACGCCGGCAACGGCGACGACGGGGGCGGCCGGGGGCCGCGGACGGCTGGGCCTGGCAGCCCGGCTGCGCCGGCGCAGCCCCGACGGCGAGCCGGTGGACACCCCCCGGCGGCGGCTCGCACAGGCCGGGCTGATGGCCCTCGTCGTGCTCAGCTGGCTGCCGCTCGTCGTCATCCTCACCGCGCGGTCCACGGTGCTCAGCCCGAGCTTCTACACCGAGGGCCTGAGCCGCGTGCACGCCTACGACCGGGTCTACAGCGAGGTCCTGCCCGATCCGGCGGTCGACGACCTGCTCGCGGGTCTCCCCGTCGACCGGACGCTGATCACCGCCAACCTGCGTACGGTGCTGCCGCCGTCGACGGTCGAGGGAATGACCGACGAGCAGATCGGACGGGTCGTCGCCTACCTGCGCGGCGACGAGGACGACATCGCGCTCACCGTCGACATGCGCCCGCTGTTCACGAACATCTCGGGCCTGGCGAACCGCTACCTCGCCGGCGAGCTCGGCGCCGGCACCACCTACCAGGTCGCGAACGTCTCGGCGTTCACCGACGGGGTGATCGCGGCGCTGAACGACGTGGCGGCCGGCCGTCCGCCGACGTCGCTGCCGTCGATGAAGCTGCGCCCTCAGGAAGCCGACCTGGTGCTCGGCTCGGTGCTCTCCCGGTTCGACCCGGTGACCAGGGCGCAGCTGCAGGAGCCGGCCCGGGCGCTGCTGTTGTCCGGCGACATCGCGGGGGCGCTGGCGCTGCTCGGCCCGCCGCTGTTCCAGGGGGACGACCAGGCGATCCAGCAGCTGCGCGGCAAGCTGGTGGATGGCACCGTGCTCGACGTCGGCGTCTCGCTGTCGGACCTGCGTGACCAGCCCACGATCGAGGCGATCGACCGGCTGCACGACATCGCCGGGCTGCTCCTGCCGGTGGCCGCCGCGTGCGTGCTGGCGATCTTCGGAGGGCTGGTCGGCGTCGCCGCCGTGGCGACGTCCCGCGGCCGCTCGCCGGTTCGGGCGCTCGGCTACGCCGGGCTCGCGGCCGGCCTCGGATCGCTGCTGCTCGGGGTGGCGATGCGGCTGGCTCTGCCGAACCCGTTGACGTCGCTCGACGGCCCCGGTTCGAAGCTGCCCAAGGGCGCCGCCGACGTGCTGACCGATTTCGGCGCGACCGCCTACCGCGGCATCGAGAGCGACTTCCTGCGGCTGACGGTCTGGATGCTGGTGCTCGGCGCGGTGCTCGCCGGGCTGTCACTGCTGGCCGCGGCGTCGGCGCGGCTCGAGGGGCACGCCAGGTGGCGGCGGCTGGTGGCCACCGCGATCGTCGTCATCCCTGCCGTCGTCGCCGTCACATGGGCGGCGTTCCCCGGCGCTGCGGCCGACGCCCGGGTGGTGTGCGAGGGCTCGGCGCGGCTGTGCGACCGGCACTACGACGAGGTCAGCTACGCGGCCAGCCACAACGCGATGGCCAACAGCGAGGACCGGTTCCTCGGCCCGGCGCAGGACCCGTCGATCGTCCACCAGCTCGACCTCGGCGTCCGTGGGCTGCTGCTCGACGTCCACCACTGGACGACGCCCGAGGAGGTGACCAAGGCGCTGGGCGCGCTCGACCCCACGACGCGGGCGGCGCTGGAGCCGCTGACTCGCGGCGCGCTGTCGAACCGCCCCGGCCTGTGGCTCTGCCACGACATGTGCCAGCTGGGTTCGCTCGACTTCACCGCCGAGCTGCGCGCGATCGGCGACTGGATCGACCGCAACCCCACCGAGGTCGTCACCCTGATCCTGCAGGACCAGGTACCGGCCAACGAGATCATCGGCGCGGTCGAACAGGCGGGGCTGGGAAACAAGGTGCTCACCCCGCCGGCCGAGCCCGACGGCGAATGGCCGACGCTACGGGAGATGATCCAGTCAGGTCACCGTCTGGTGGTCTTCACCGAGAGTCAGGACACCCCGGGCAGCTTCCTGCGATCGTTCTACCGCTACGGCTCGGACACCCCGTTCGACGCCCGCGTCCCCGCCGACCTCGCCAGCTGCCTGGTCAAGCGCGGCTCCGTCGACGCCAGGCTCCTGTTGGTCAACCACTGGCTCACCGCGGCCGCCCCCAGTCGCCGCGCGGCCCTGGACGACAACGCGGCGGCGCTCCTGCTCACCCGGGCGACCACCTGCGAACGCGACCGCGACCGCCGGCCGACCTTCGTCGCCGTCGACTTCGCCAACATCGGCACCCTCACCCAGGCAGTCGCCACCCTCAACGGCCTCTCGCCGGCTCCCGGCTGACCGCAGCCTGCCTGACCGCAGCCTGACTGATCGCAGCGTGACTGATCGCAGCCTGACTGACCGCGAGAGCTGCCAGGCCCCCCGCGCCGCACGCCGGCCGAGCCGGACGAGCAGGTAGATCATCCCGGCAGCCGGCAACGCGACCAGCACCATGCCGACGGCGTCAGCGAGCGCCGTGACGAGTTCACCGTCGGCCAGGGCGCTCGTCGCCTGGCGGAACTGGTCGCGGACCGCCACGGCCGTTCTCGGCAGCACGAAGGGCGCGTAGACCATCAGCGCCACGAGGTTCAGGACGATCATCGGCGCGGCGAACAGCGCCCAGGCGGTCACCAGGAGGCGCGCCCGCCGGGTCAGCCCGGCCAACCCCGGATCCGGCGCCGATCCCGCCTTCGCCCGGGCTCGCGCTCGCGCTCGCGGGAAAGGGAGCGCGCGGGCCGCGGCATGCCAGGCCGACCGCATGGCCGGACCCATGCGGTTGAACAGGTCAGGCACACCGACGAGATCGCTGACGATGTAGTAGCCGTCCAGCCGAAGGAACGGCGCGAGCTGCCGCAGCGCGTCCATGTGGACGAGGAGCACGGCCGTCACCAGCACTTCGATCCGGGTGAGGGCGAACGTCGCGACCAGGAGCAGCGCGAAGAGCCCGTTGAAGTAGATCCCGCCCAGGTCGGTACGCAGCCGCCCCCAGCGGCTCAGCCGGTAGGAGTCGGTCACGTCCGTGAAGAAGGCCGGCCAGACCAGGTACACGCCGACGCCGATCACGCCCGGCCGCGCGCCGCCGTAGCGGCAGGCCGCCGCGTGGCCGCACTCGTGGAACAGCGCGCAGGCGAGCGTGAGGCCGACCAGCACGAGGATCATCGACGGGGCGGCCAGCACCATGGCGGCGCTGTTCCGCGTGCTGTGCCGGCCGAACATCCACACGTCGGCGGCGACCAGCAGGGCCAGCAGCAGGGCGACCGCCGCCGGCCGGAAGAGCACGGCGAGCATCCCGCTGATCCGGTGCACGGTCGACGCGGGCAGCAGAGTACGCCGGCCGGCGAGCAGGAGCAGCGACCTCGCCCGCGGCGCCGGTGTGGCGCCGGTCGGCGCGGCGATCAGGCCGAGCGGCATGAGCCGGTGGGTCAGCAGGTACGCGACGTCGGCGGCACTCACCACGCGGGCGCAGCGCCGCCCGGCGTGCTCGGCGACCGCGGCGAGGTCGCGGGTGCCGTCCGCCGCCTCGATGATCCGCGTGAGCAGCTCCGTCAGCGCCACGACCTGGCCGTCGGCTCTGCGGGCCAGAAAGACAGGACGCGCGAGGCCCGACCCGGCGAACTCGCCGAGCAGTGCGAGGCCGTCGGCCCTGCTGGGCCGGAGGGACGCCACGGCGACGTCGGGGACCTCGGAGTCGGAGGCCGGAGTCTGCGCCGGCCACGCGGGCTCGATCATCGCGTGTCCTCTTCCCCGGCTCCCGTTCGGCACCCTCCGCCGGCGCCTCGCCGATCATGAAGCCAATCCGCTAACCACCGAACAACCGTCGGAAGAAGTCCATCCAGCCACCATCGCCGGAATATGGGTCAGCCGCGTGACTGTCGTCGACGGGAGCGTCAGTCGCGTGCTTGTCGTCGATGGGAACGTCAGTCGCGTGCTTGTCGTCGATGGGAACGTCAGTCGCGTGCTTGTCGTCGATATACGGGTCCGCGTACCCGTCCTTGGCAGGATGGTCATTCACATCGCCATCACCGGAGTGATGCCCGAGGCCGAGGCTGTCGAGGTCCGACTGCTGGACTATGATGTTGACACTCGGCATCAATGTGATCAGGACCGGCATGAAGCCACCGGTGACCTCCGGCGCCGACGTGTTGGCGAGAATCGAGTTGTTCGACGCGGGAGATCCGACCGGGAAGTTGTTCGACGTGGGCGAGCTGACCGCGACGTTGGAAGGGTTGTACTGCTTCCGACCGAACTCGATCGCGGCCAGGGTGGTCCGGTCCGGGAGCAGCTCCGCCCGCTCCTCCGACAGTTCCACTGCCTCGCCCCACTGCCTCGCGCCGGCCTCACTCATTTTCCATCTCCCGGTCCGATGCCTCCACGACTTCTTTGGCGAGGAGGCTAGCCGAACCGGGAAGCCGTTCAAAACAATTTCGCGGGCGTGTCGCCGCCACCAGAAAAAACGTCAGATCCGCTCGGTACGCAGCGCGGGCATGAGGAATCCGGCCAGCCGGCGAATGAACCCAACCAGCCCGGCCCACAGCCCAGGAAGCCTTTGAGTAAACATCAGAAAAAGCGTCCGGTGACAGCACGAAAGCGGCTCGGACGGACGGCCCGACAGACGGAGAATCCCTAGCTCGGTGCGATCCTCGCCTGCCCGGCGGTCACCACTGGTTCGTGAAGCTGTCGCCCGAGACGACGGACTGGACGTACGGACTGAAGCTACCGACCGTCTGCACCATCGAACTGTTTCCGGAAACGACGTTGTTGCTGCCCAGCGAGTTGACCGGAGCGTTGTTTCCGGTGCCGATGGACTCACCGTTCTCGATCACCATCAGCGTCATGCGCTCGGGCAGCAGATCGGCATGCTCCGCCGCCAGCTCAGCAATATCCATTCCCAGGCGAGGCGCTTTCATCGGATCCATCTCCACACCATCCCCCATGACTCGCTCCTGTTCCGGTCTTCCGGCCCGGTGCCCACCATGACGTACCTTGAGGGCGCCTTGTCGGTGGTTTGCGACGGCTTGACGCGTGAGCACCGGCCGACAGCGCGGGCGCCATGACCGGGGCGGGTCAGTGCCAGTCCGGTGTTCATCACCCGCTGTATCCGGCTGGCACATCCGAACCATAGGACCTTCCCGATGGGGCCGCAATGCGATGTTGACTCGCCGCCCTGGCGGACCAGACCACAGCGGGCGCGACGGGCACAGCGCGCATGACGGGCACGGCGAGCACGGCGGGCACGGCGGCGCCTGGCCGGTCGTTGTCCTGGCAGGATCGTCAACCCCGGCCACGGCGCGGCTTAGGCTGTGATCTAGTCGGAAGCTGACGAGGGACCGGCCGGCATGTCCGCCTGGCCGGCCGCGGGCGAAGGAGCAACGGTGGCTATCTGGAACCAGTTGCGGCAGTCGGCGCAGGGCATGCAGAGCCAACTGGTCGCGAAGAAGAACGATCTGAAGAGCGGGGCGTTCCGCGACGCGAGCATGGCGATGTGCGCGCTGGTCGCCGCGGCTGATGGCAGCGTCGACCCGGCCGAGCGCCAGCGGGTCGCCTCCCTGATCGCGAGCAACGAGGTGCTCAACAACTTCCCGGCCGACGACCTGCAACGTCGCTTCAACGACTACCTGAACAAGCTGATGGCCGACTTCGCCTTCGGCAAGGTCTCGGTCCTCCAAGAGATCGGCAAGACGAAGAAGAAGCCGGGCGAGGCCCGCGCGGTGATCCAGATCGGCATCATCATCGGCGGCGCGGACGGCAGCTTCGACAAGACCGAGCAGGCGGTCGTCCGTGAGGCCTGCTTCGCGGTCGGCCTCTCCCCTGAGGAGTTCGACCTCTGACGCTCCGCCGGGCCCGCTGACCGGCCCGCCGGCCGTCCCGGTCAGCGGGCCCGCGTCCCCGCGGCGCGACGACGAAGCGTCCAGCCGGTCGCGAGGGCACAGGATGCGCTGAACAGCAGCAATGTCACCGTCGGTGCGAGCACCGCCCCGAGACCGCCCGTGAACGTGTCACCGTAGCCGGCCAGCGCGGGCAGGGAGCCGGCGTGGTCGGCCAGGCCCAGCGCCCGGCCCAGCGCCTCGAACGCGTGGCGAGTCGCCATCACGGCGCCGATCAGCCGCCCCGGCAGCGCCATCTCGCCGGTGGGGATGATCGCCCCGGCGAACAGCACCTGCGGGAAGCACAGCATCGGTAGCGCGAGCGCCGCCTGCGCCGTGGTCGTGACGGCGGCGGACGCGAGCAGCCCCAGCGCGAGCGCCGCGACCGCCTCGGCCAGGAGCACCGCGAACAGCACCAGGTAGACGCGGGCGCCGGCGGCGGGCAGCCGCCCAGTAATCCGCAGCACGCCGAGCAGCACGGCACTCACCGCGGCGAGCACCGGCACGAGCGTGACCATCTTCGCGAGGACGTACGCCGGGATCCGCAGCCCGGCCAGTCGTTCCCGGCGGAACACCGCCGTCTCGCCGACGATCTGCAGCAGCCCGTAGGTGAGACCGAAGAAGAAGCCGGCGAAGGCGATCCAGAACACCGTCTGGACCGGCCCCACATCGGCCGGCCCCGTCGCCTCGAACGCGCCGGGCTGGAAGAGCATCGCCAGCATCGACGTCACCAGCAGCGGCGAACCGACGAGTACGGCCATGGTGAGCCGGTTGTGCACCAAGATCTCCACATTGCGGCGGGTCAGCAGCCACCAGCCGCGCCAGGGTGCGGTCACCCAGGCGGCCGAAGACGCCGGTTCCGAGGCTGGCTGCGAGGTTGGCTCGGGCACCGGCTCGAACACCGGCTCAGGCTCCGTGGCGAAACGGCCCGCCCAGGTGTCCGGCTCGGCCGCGAGCGGAAGGTAGACCTCCCCCAGCGCGGCCACGCCGAAATGGCCGGGTGCCTGCGCCGGCGTGCCGACGAAAGCCAGCCGACCGCCGCGCGCAAGCAGCACCACCCGGTCGCACATCTCGATGCCCGCGGGATCGTGGGTGGTGAGCACGACGGTGGCCCCGGCGGCGGCGATCCAGCGCAGCCGGGTCATCACCTCGGCGGCGGTCGCCGGGTCGAGGCCGGACGTGGGCTCGTCCAGGAACAGCAGGCCGGGCCGGGCGAGCAGCTCGACGGCGATGCTCGCTCGCTTGCGCTGCCCGCCGGACAACGCGTGTACCGGGACATCGGCCTGGTCGGCGAGGTCCAGGTCTCGAAGCACCTGCTCGACGGCCGCGTCCGCCTCGGCCGCGGCCGTGCCCACCGGCAGCCGAAGGCGGGCCGCGTACCGCAGCGTGCGGCGCAGTGGCAGTTCCACGTGGATGATGTCGTCCTGCGGAACGTAGCCGACGCCGAGCCGGCGGCCGTCGGTGATGACCGGCATTCCGTCGTGGCGCACCGCGCCGGCGGCTGGTTTGCGTAGCCCGGCGAGCACGTCAAGCAACGTCGTCTTGCCCGCGCCGCTGCCACCGGCGATGGCGACCAGCTCGCCAGGTTGGATCGTGAGGGAGACCCCCGTCAGCGTCTCCCGCCGCCCGGACCGCTGACCGACCCCGATCGCGTCGACCCGGACGCCGCGCATCCAGCCGGTCCGGCTGGCCTCGTCGATGTCGATGTCGATGTCGATGTCGACCGCCTCTGGCTGGACCCGCGAAGCCATCTCGCTGACCGGCATGACCTGCTCCCTCCGCGCATGCTCGCCATCCGTCACCGGCGAATGGCGTCACCTTCGCGCGCGGGCCTTCCTGGAGCCTTCCTCCCTCGGGTCGGCGATCCGACGTCCTGACGGCAGGCCTGAGCCACGCCTGCCGCGATTGGCGCGAAGGCGGTCGTCAATCCAGCTCGGCTTTACGGAGACGGGTCCGCTTCCGAGGTGTTCGCCGAGTCAACCGGGCGGCCGGATCGTGGTGCCGGCACGGAAAGTTCCCAGATTCCTGTATAGAGATGGTCGAACGTCCGATAGCGAGGATTTCGACGTGGCACCTGCGCGGCGTCGACCGAATAGGGTGGAATGAGGTAGGGATGGCCGTCTGCCCCCATCATGACCTGCCGGTCTTTGCGATGGATTAGGCGGTGATGGAACGGGTGGAGCTGGTCCTGGATCTGGCTCCGGATCGCCTTGCCCAGCAGGGCAAGGTCACCGGCGTTGAGGTGCCGGGCCTCGTCGAGCAGGAAGCCTTCAGCCCAGTCCCACTGCTCCCTGGGGATGTCGCCGGGCAGAGAACCGAGGGCATTCACGATGACGGTGGCCTGCTCGAGGCTGATCTCGGCGGCGGCCAGCGCCTCGCCGATGCGGCGGCAGCGGCCGTCGAGCTCGCGGGCGAGCTCTACCAGGCGCCGTGCGTCAGCGGGACGTGACTTCAGCTGCCAGTGCAGCAGGTCCGCGGTGGAGGGCAGGTCCTCCTCGCCGAACACGCCGCGCAGGTCCCGCCCGTTCAGGTGTCGGACCGCTACCAGCAGCAGCGCCGCCAGCAGCCGACGCGACCGCTCGACCCGGTCGAGCAGCTCCAGTGCCTCCGTGTCGGACAGCGCCCACAGGTTCGTCCCGCCCAGCTTCTCCAGCCCGCCAACCACCTCGAGCAGATGATGCTGCCGCCGTGGCCATTCCTCCGGCTCTGCAGTCCGGTCCCCAGGAAAGACTTCACGCGAAAGTCCTCCTCCGGGAGGAGGCTCGCCTGGAATGGGAATGTCGGGCACACATCAACCAAACCACGACGTCGAACATCTGTCCAGCTCACACCATTCGGGGGGTGCACCCCCCGAATTTTAGGAACCCAAATCGGTTTCGATGAAACTCGGATGGAGGGTACACGCCAATACAGCTATCACAGCACCAGGCTAGTCATTTCTGAAGCGTAAACCGAATACTTGCGAGCACGAAGCCGAAGAGCGCTCTTTCCACCCCACGACGTCACCTAACGACGCCCCCGGAGAACGCGACCGCGATGTCCTCGCCCTCGGCCTCGACGACATCGACGCTGCGATTGTCGCCGCGATACTCGACCGGATCCGCTGACGCGCAGTTCACCAGGTCCTGCACTCAATAAGACGGCCTCGGCGGTCCGCGCCATGGACCGCCGAGGCCGTCGACTGCGTCGGCGACGGACCTCGGCCGCCGCCGCGAGACCTACGCCGCGCCCTTCGTCACGAACGGCAGGTTGGCGGCGCCGCGGACGTTCGCCGAGACCTTCATGACCGCCCGCTCCGGGTCGGCGACGAAGTCGGGGAAGCGCTTGAGGATCTCCTCGACCGCGATCTTGACCTCGAGCCGGGCCAGGTGGGCGCCCAGGCAGCGGTGGATGCCGAAGCCGAAGAACAGGGTCGACGGCTCGTCGCGGCGGTTCAGGTCGAACACGTCCGGGTTCTCGTAGACCCGTTCGTCGCGCAGCGCCGAGCCGGTGATCAGCATGACGCGGTCGCCGACGGGGATCGTGACGCCGTGCAGCTCGACGTCGCGGGTCGCGGTCCGGCCCTGCAGCTGGGACGGGGCGTCGTAGCGCAAGGTCTCGCCGGCGGCCCGGTCGTAGAGCGACGGGTCGGACAGCAGCAAGCGGCGCTGGTCGGGGAACCGGGTCAGGGCCATCAGGCCGTTCGGGATGGCCTTGGCGACGGTCTCGTGGCCGGCGACGCCGAGTTCGAGGAACCGGAAGGCGATCTCGTCGTCCGGCAGCGCCCGGGACGTCGTGCCATCCTCGTCGTCGAGCACCTCGGTCTGGATCAGCAGGCTGATCGGGTCGTCCGTCGGGTTCTTGCGCCGCTCGGCCGCCAGCGAGAGGTAGATGTTGATGATCTCCATGTTGGCGTTGATGAACTCGGCCTCGTCGTCGACGCCCTCGCCGCGGGCGAGCATCCGGTCGCTGCACTCGTTGATGGTCTGCCGGTACTCCTCGGGGATCCCGAGCAGCTCGCTGATCACGTCCAGCGGCAGCAGGACGGAGAAGTCGCGGACGACGTCGAACTCGTCGGCGTCGAGGAAGCGGTCGAGCAGCTCGCCGGCCCGGCGGCGGATGTAGGGCTCGAGAGCCAGCATCCGCCGCGGCGAGAAGACCTTGCTGACGATCTTGCGGTGCCAGCGGTGCTCCGGCGGGTCCCGAAGGATGATCATTGGGGCGCCGGCCTCACGGCCCTCGATCGTGACGCCGCCCGCGCTGGAGTAGGTCCCCCAGTCGTTGTGCGCCGCCAGGACGTCGACGTGCCGCGAGAGGGCCCAGAAGCCCAGCTCGGCGTTGCGGTAGACGGGCGCCTCGTCTCGCAGCACCCGGTAGACCGGGTACGGGTCGCGATAGGTCGCGAGGTCGTACGGGTTGAACTCGATCATCCGCACTCCTGAACAAACGCCCGGGAGAGCCTGAAGATGCCTGTCCGGGAGAGGAGAACGCGCCGCAAGTGCGGCAACGTGCGGACACCGGATGCCGGAAGCCAGCGCCACTGTAACCAAAAGTATCCAACCGGCATTCGGCAGACAACCGTTACGCGGGACGCAAAGCGGCGACGGATGATCCCGGGAGCGGTCCGCCCGGACTACTCGCCGGCGACGTCCGCCAGGACGGCATCGAGGCGGGCGGCCACCTCGTCGGGGGTGCCGGAGCCGTTGACGGTCCGCAGGATGCCGCTGGCGGCGTAGTAGGAGCGCAACGGGGCCGTGCGCTCGGCGAAGACCCGCATGCGGCGCCGCGCGGTCTCCTCGTCATCGTCGAGCCGGGCTTCGGCCTGGGAGCGGTGGCTGATCCGCTCCAGCACCGTGGCCTCGTCGACGTCGAGGTCGAGCACGACGTCGAGGGCACAGCCGGCGGCCGCGAACCTGGCGTCGAACGCCTCGGCCTGCGCAAGCGTGCGTGGGAAGCCGTCCAGCAGGAAGCCCTGGCAGACGTCCGCGGCGGGGGTCGCCTGCGCCCGTGTGAGGGTGCCAGCCAGAAGGGTGGATCCACCCGAGCCGGCGACGGCCTCGTCGAGGTCGAAGGCGCCGTCGAGGTCGAAGGCGCCGTCGTGGGAGGCACGGGCGGTGGCGGGCACGTGGTCGACCACGGCCGCGGCGCTCGCGCCGTAGAGGCGGTCGGCGACCAGGTCGAGGACCAGGTCGTCGGGAACGAGCTCGCCCGCGCGGACGAACGCCTCGGCGCGACGGCCGAGGGGTGAACCAGCGGCGATCTCCGCGTCGAGCAGCCGGCCGGTGGAGATCGCTGGGACGCCGTACCGCTCGCTGATCCGGGCGGCCTGCGTCCCCTTGCCTGAGCCCGGAGGTCCGAGCAGCACGACTCTCACCGAATGGACCCTACCCCGCACCAAACCCCCATAAGCCTGGACGACGTGTAAGAAATCTGACCCGGCCCATTCGGAACGCGGCGGGAATCACGGGCGATCCCCGGGGGCCATCGGCCCTGCCAGGGCCCGCGCAGCCTATCCATCAGCGTCGCGACGCGTCCACCCGGTGGTAACTCACTCGCCGCGCCACGCCTTCCAACTCCGCACGTCAACCACGTCACCACGCCAACCGTGGCGCACGGTGACAGATCGGCGCCCAATGGCGAACCATCGACCACCGAAGGCAATCCACCCATATCAAGACAAAACTACGTTCCCGTAAGAGTGAATCACATTCTCGAAACGCAGTGGCCGGTGACCAGGTCACGCGGCCTGGTCACCGGCCATCGACTACAGGCCACCAACCACTGGAATGTAGAAGCCGTGGAAACGGCTTCGATTCAGCGGCGAGTAGGGGTGATCGGGGACGGCAGGTCCGTGGCGCCGACCAGGAACTGGTCGACGGCCGCGGCGGCCGAGCGGCCCTCGGCGATCGCCCAGACGATGAGCGACTGGCCACGGCCCATGTCGCCCGCGACGAACACGCCGGGCACGGACGACTGCCAGCCGGCGTCCCGCACGACGTTGCCGCGTGCGTCCAGCTCGACGCCCAGATCGTTGACCAGGCCCTCGCGCTCCGGGCCGACGAAGCCCATCGCGAGCAGGACCAGCTCGCAGGGCAGCTCGGTGTCGGTGCCCTCGACCTTCTGGAACCGCCCGTCGACCATCTGGACCTCGTGCATCCGCAGCGCGCGCAGCCGGCCGTCCTCGTCGCCGAGGAAGGACTCGGTGGAGACGGCGTACACCCGCTCGCCGCCCTCCTCGTGGGCCGACGACACCCGGTAGACGATCGGGTAGCTCGGCCACGGGTTCGCCGGCGGGCGCGACGCCGGCGGGCGCGGCATGATCTCCAGCTGGTGCACGGAGGCCGCGCCCTGGCGGTGGGCGGTGCCGAGGCAGTCGGCGCCGGTGTCACCACCGCCGATGACCACGACTCGCTTGCCGGCGGCCGTGATCGGCGGCTCGGCGAGGTCGCCCTCCTGCACCTTGTTCGCCCAGGGCAGGTACTCCATCGCCTGGTGGATGCCGGACAGCTCCCGCCCCGGTACCGGCAGGTCGCGGCCGATGGTCGAGCCGCCGGCCAGCACCACCGCGTCGTGGGAGGCGCGCAGCTCGTCGGCGGTGATGTCGACGCCCACGTTGCAGGACGTCACGAACTTCGTCCCCTCGGCCGCCATCTGCGCGAGCCGACGGTCGAGAACCGCCTTCTCCATTTTGAACTCGGGGATGCCGTACCGCAGCAGCCCGCCGATCCGGTCGGCGCGCTCGTAGACGGTCACGTCATGCCCGGCCCGGGTGAGCTGCTGGGCGGCGGCGAGCCCGGCAGGCCCGGAGCCGACGACAGCGACCTTCTTGCCGGTCTGCGTCGACGGCGGCACCGGATCGACGCCGCGACTGTCAGCGAACGCCCGGTCGATGATCGAGACCTCGATCTGCTTGATCGTCACCGGGTCGTCGGCGATGCCGAGGACACAGGCCGCCTCGCAGGGGGCCGGGCACAGCCGGCCGGTGAACTCGGGAAAGTTGTTCGTCGCGTGCAGCCGGTCGATCGCGTCCTGCCACTCGTCCCGGCGGGCGAGGTCGTTCCACTCCGGGATGAAGTTGCCCAGCGGGCAGCCGTTGTGGCAGAAGGGGATGCCGCAGTCCATGCACCGGGAGGCCTGTGCGGTCAACGAGGGCACGGGGAACTGCTCGTACACCTCCCGCCAGTCCTGGATCCGCACGTCCACGGGCCGGCGCGCGGGCAGCTCACGGTGGTGCCGGAGGAACCCCGTCGGGTCAGCCATCGAACTCCTTGTCTACGGTTCGCTTCGTCCGGGCGGCGCGCTCCGGCCTCGTGCTCGCTTCGCTCCCACGAGAACCTCCGCGCGCCGTCCTCCTACGCTCACGTGCCCTCCGGCGACCTCCGCTGCGGCCCAACCACGTCGCTTCGCTCCGTGGCCGGGCCTCCGCGGAGGCACGCCTCCGGGCCAGCTCAATTGCATTGCGCTCAAACGTTACGAGCGGGATACCCAGGCCGGAACCCACCTCACCTCAGGCCCGGTGATCCGGTCAGGTGCGGGCGGAGGCCATGATCAGGTCGTCGGCGGGGACGCCCTGTTCCTTGGCCTGCTGCATCGCCGCCAGCACCCGCTTGTAGTCGCGGGGCATGACCTTGACGAACTTCTCCTGCTCGTCCTCCCAGCCGGCCAGTAGCCGGGCGGCGACCGTCGAGCCGGTCTCTCGGCGGTGCCGGGTGAGCAGGCCGACGAGCAGCGCCCGGTCCTCGGCGCCGAGCGGCTCCACGTCGACCATCTCCGTGTTGATCCGCGCGACGACCGGGTCGTACAGATAGGCCACGCCGCCGCTCATGCCGGCCGCGAAGTTGCGCCCGACCGGGCCGAGCACCGCGACCGTGCCGCCGGTCATGTACTCGCAGCCGTGATCGCCGGCACCCTCGACGACGGCGGTCGCGCCCGAGTTGCGCACGCAGAACCGTTCACCGACGACGCCCCGGAAGAACGCCTCGCCCGCGGTCGCGCCGTAGAGCAGCACGTTGCCGGCGATGATGTTCTCCTCGGCGCGCAGCGGCGCCTCCTTCGGCGGGAAGACGATGATCCGCCCGCCGGACAGGCCCTTGCCGGTGTAGTCGTTGGCGTCCCCCTCGAGGGTGAGGGTGACGCCGCGCGGGACGAACGCGCCGAAGCTCTGGCCGGCGGAGCCGGTGAACCGCAGGGAGATCGTGTCGTCCGGCAGGCCGGTCGCGCCGTAGCGGCGGGTGACCTCGTAGCCGAGCATGGTGCCGACGGTCCGGTTGACATTGCGGATCGGCATCTCCAGCCACACCGGCCGGCCGTCCTCGAGGGCGCCCTCGCACAGCTGGATGAGCGAGTTGTCGAGCGCCTTGTCGAGGCCGTGGTCCTGGCTCGCCGAGTTGTGCAGCGCCCCGCCGAACGGCGCCTCCGGGGTGTGCAGCAGCGGGCTGATGTCCAGGCCCTCGGCCTTCCAGTGCGCGACGGCGGCGGTGGCGTCGAGCAGGTCGACCCGGCCGACGGCCTCCTCCAGGGTCCGGAAGCCCAGGTGCGCCAGGTAGCCGCGCACCTCCTCGGCGATGAAGGTGAAGAAGTTCTCGACGAACTCGGGCTTGCCGGTGAACCGGGCGCGCAGCGTCGGGTTCTGGGTCGCGACGCCCACTGGGCAGGTGTCGAGGTGGCAGACCCGCATCATCACGCAGCCGGCGACGACCAGCGGCGCGGTCGCGAAGCCGAACTCCTCGGCGCCGAGCAGGGCGCCGATGACCACGTCGCGGCCGGTCTTGAGCTGGCCGTCGACCTGCACCACGATCCGGTCGCGCAGGCCGTTGAGCAGCAGCGTCTGCTGCGTCTCGGCCAGGCCCAGCTCCCAGGGGGCGCCGGCGTGCTTGAGCGAGGTCAGCGGCGAGGCGCCGGTCCCGCCGTCGTGGCCGGAGATGAGCACGACGTCGGCGTGCGCCTTGGACACGCCGGCGGCGACGGTGCCGACGCCGACCTCGGCGACCAGCTTCACGTGCACCCGCGCCTTCGGGTTCGAGTTCTTCAGGTCGTGGATGAGCTGGGCGAGGTCCTCGATCGAGTAGATGTCGTGGTGCGGCGGCGGCGAGATCAGGCCGACGCCGGGCGTCGAGTGCCGGGTCTTCGCGATCCACGGGTAGACCTTGTGCCCGGGCAGCTGGCCGCCCTCGCCGGGCTTCGCGCCCTGCGCCATCTTGATCTGCAGGTCGTCGGCGTTGGCGAGGTACTCGCTGGTCACGCCGAACCGGCCGCTGGCGACCTGCTTGACCGCCGAGCGGCGCAGGTCGCCGTTCGCATCCGGGACGAACCGCTCGGCGTCCTCGCCGCCCTCGCCGGTGTTCGACTTGCCGCCGAGGCGGTTCATCGCGATCGCGAGCGTCTCGTGCGCCTCAGCACTGATCGAGCCGTAGGACATCGCGCCGGTGGCGAACCGCTTGACGATCTCGGAGACCGGTTCGACCTGCTCGATCGGGATGGGCCGGCGCAGGCCGGGCCGCAGCTCGAACAGGCCGCGCAGGGTCGCGTAGCGCTTGGACAGCTCGTCGACCTTGGCGGTGTACTCCTTGAACACCTCGTACTGGCGGGTGCGGGTGGCGTGCTGGAGCAGGAACACCGTCTCCGGGTTGAACAGGTGCAGCTCGCCCTCGCGCCGCCACTGGTACTCGCCGCCGATCTCGAGGCTGCGGTGCGCGAGCTCGGAGGCCACCCGCGGGTAGGCGCGGGCGTGCCGGGCGGCGACCTCGGCGGCGAGCACGTCGATGCCGACGCCCTCGAGGCGCGAGGCGGTGCCGGTGAAGTACCGGTCGATGATGTCGGAACGCAGGCCGATCGCCTCGAAGACCTGGGCGCCGGTGTAGCTGGCGATGGTGGAGATGCCCATCTTGGACATCACCTTCAGGACACCCTTGCCGAGCGCCTTGACCAGGTTCTTCTCGGCCTGCTCGGGGGTGACGCCGTCGATCTCGCCGCGGGCGATGAGGTCCTCGACGCTCTCGAACGCCAGATAGGGGTTGACGGCGGCGGCGCCGTAGCTGGCGAGCAGTGCGATGTGGTGGACCTCGCGCGCGTCGCCGCTCTCGACGATGAGGCCGACCTTGGTGCGGGTCTTCTCCCGGATCAGGTGGTGGTGCACGGCCGCGGTCAGCAGGAGCGACGGGATCGGGGCGAGCCGCTCGTCCGAGTCCCGGTCGGACAGCACGATGACGCGGGCGCCGTCGGCGATCGCCGCGCTCACCCCGGCGCAGATCTCCTCGATCCGCACGGCGAGCGCGTCGCCGCCGCCGGCGACCTCGTAGAGGCCGCGGACGGTGACGGCGGCGAAGCCGGGCATGTCGCCGTCGTCGTTGATTCCGATGATCTTCGCCAGCTCGATGTTGCTGATCACCGGGTACGGGATGTGGATCACTCGGCAGGTCGCCGGACTCGCCTCGAGCAGGTTGCCCTCGGGGCCCAGGTAGTTGCCGAGGCTGGTGACCAGCTCCTCGCGGATGGCGTCCAGCGGCGGGTTCGTGACCTGCGCGAACAGCTGCTGGAAGTAGTCGAACACCAGCCGCGGCCGCTCGGAGAGCGCGGCGATCGGGGTATCGGTGCCCATCGAGCCGATCGGCTCGGCGCCGGAGCGCGCCATCGGGGCGACGAGGACCCGCAGCTCCTCCTCGGTGTAGCCGAAGACCTGCTGGCGGCGGGTCACCGATTCGTGGCTGTAGACGACCCGCTCGCGAGCGGGCAGGTCGGCGAGCTGGATGACGCCGGCGTGCAGCCACTCCCCGTAGGGCGACGCCCCGGCCAGGTCCGACTTGATCTCGTCGTCGCTGACGATCCGGCCCTTGGCGGTGTCGATCAGGAACATCCGGCCCGGCTGCAGCCGGCCCTTCTGGATCACCCGGTGCGGCGGGATGTCGAGCACGCCGACCTCGGAGGCCATGACGACCAGGCCGTCGTCGGTGACCCAGTAGCGCGACGGGCGCAGGCCGTTGCGGTCGAGGACCGCGCCGATCATCGTGCCGTCGGTGAAGGCGATCGACGCCGGGCCGTCCCACGGCTCCATGAGCGTGGCATGGAACTGGTAGAAGGCCCGCCGCATCGGGTCCATCTCCGCATGGTTCTCCCAGGCCTCCGGGATCATCATGAGGACGGCATGCGGCAGGCTGCGCCCGCCCAGGTGCAGCAGTTCCAGCACCTCGTCGAAGCTGGCCGAGTCGCTGGCATCGGCCGCGCAGATCGGGAACAACCGGGCGAGGTCACCGGGGATCAGGTCGCTGGCGAGCAGCGCCTCGCGGGCGCGCATCCAGTTGCGGTTGCCGCGAACCGTGTTGATCTCGCCGTTGTGGGCGATCAGCCGGTAGGGGTGCGCCAGCGGCCAGCTCGGGAAGGTGTTGGTCGAGAACCGGCTGTGCACCAGGGCGATGGCGCTGGCGAACCGCGGGTCGTCCAGGTCGGGGAAGTAGGCCGACAGCTGGTGGGTGGTCAGCATCCCCTTGTAGGTCAGCGTGCGTGCCGACAGCGACGGGAGGTAGACGCCGGTCGTGCGCTCGATCCGCTTGCGCAGGCAGAACGCGCGGCGCTCCAGCTCCATGACGTCGAACGGCGCGCCGTCCTCGACCGGTGCCCCGACGGCCGGCGCGACCGCGGTGCCCGGCAGGGTCACGAACAGCTGACGCATTCGGGGCTCGACCTCGCGGGCCGCGTGGCCCACGATGTGGCTGACGACGGGCACCTCGCGCCAGCCGAGCAGCCGCAAGCCCTCCTGGCGGGTCAGCCGGCCGATGGTGCGGACCGCCTCGTCCCGGTCACCGGCCACCTGCGGGAGGAACGCGATGCCGACGGCGTACCGGCCAGCGGCCGGCAGCGGGAAGCCGGCCACGTCCCGCAGGAACACGTCGGGAACCTGGACGAGGATGCCCGCTCCGTCGCCCGTGTCCGGGTCGCTACCCGAGGCTCCCCGATGGTCCAGGTTGCGCAGTACGGTGAGGCCCTGGTCGACCAGCTCATGGCTACGCCGGCCGTGCACGTCGACGACGAACCCGACGCCACAGGCGTCGTGCTCGAAGGAGGGGTCGTAGAGACCTTGCTTAGTCGGCATCCGGAGGTGTCCTGTCCGTCTTCAGGGCCTGAAGGGGTTCGGACGACGCTGTCCGGGTGACGCGACGACGGCCGCACGCCACCGGTCCAGGCACCGGTGCCTGGGCACAGCGTGCCCCCGGTGTGCCTGGCACTCCCGGCCTGCGCCGGGCAGCCAAGACCAGGGCAGCTGGACCATGTCGGCCTGCACCATGCCAGCTGGGGACTGTCAGCGGGCAAGGCGTCAGCTGGGACAAGGCGTCAGCTGGGACAAGGCGTCAGCTGGGACAAAGCGCGCTGAGCCAGCCGCGTCATACGCTGCAATGAGTGTGCCATGCGGCCGCCCGATTCGCTGAGATCGCCAGTGTCCTCCAGGTCACATGAATGTGACAGTTGTGTTCCAGTGGACGCCGTCTTACCCCGACTTGCCCCATTCGGGCACCCATTTCGGGCGGATCCGCCCTGTCTGGGGCCGGACCAGCCGTGGGGCGTCAACGGGCTTACGGGACGCCGGGGGCGTCAACGGCCTACGGGACGCCGGAGGCGTCAACGGCCTACGTGACGCCACC
>Ga0068859_100000854_pt1 | contig 31054 bp, 19 predicted proteins | sample KBSSwiS22_FD_66585 | JGI IMG/M metagenome (GOLD analysis project Ga0068859, IMG submission 66585) | Switchgrass rhizosphere microbial communities from Kellogg Biological Station, Michigan, USA - KBS Switchgrass S2-2 | ecosystem: Host-associated > Plants > Roots > Rhizosphere > Soil ...
GTACGCGCCGATGTACGTCACCCAGCCGTGGACGATCCGCCAGTACGCCGGCTTCTCGACGGCCGCCGACTCGAACGCCTTCTACCGGCGCAACCTGGCCGCCGGCCAGAAGGGCCTGTCGGTCGCTTTCGACCTGCCGACGCACCGTGGCTACGACTCGGACCACCCTCGGGTGACCGGTGACGTCGGCATGGCCGGCGTCGCGATCGACTCGATCTACGACATGCGTCAGCTGTTCGACGGCATCCCGCTGGACAAGATGAGCGTGTCGATGACGATGAACGGCGCCGTGCTGCCGATCCTCGCGCTCTACATCGTCGCGGCCGAGGAGCAGGGCGTCGCCCCGGAGCAGCTCGCCGGGACCATCCAGAACGACATCCTCAAAGAGTTCATGGTCCGCAACACCTACATCTACCCGCCGAAGCCGTCGATGCAGATCATCTCGGACATCTTTGCGTACTCCTCGCAGAAGATGCCGAAGTTCAACTCGATCTCCATCTCGGGCTACCACATGCAGGAGGCGGGGGCGAGCGCGGACTTGGAGCTCGCCTACACGCTCGCCGACGGCGTCGAGTACATCCGCGCCGGCCTCGCCGCCGGCCTCGACATCGACGCCTTCGCGCCCCGGCTGTCGTTCTTCTGGGCGATCGGCATGAACTTCTTCATGGAGCTCGCGAAGATGCGGGCCGCGCGCCTGCTCTGGGCGCGGCTAGTGAAGCAGTTCGGGCCGAAGAGCGACAAGTCGCTGTCGCTGCGGACGCACTCGCAGACGTCCGGCTGGTCGCTGACCGCCCAGGACGTCTTCAACAACGTCGCCCGCACCTGCGTCGAGGCGATGGCGGCCACCCAGGGCCACACCCAGTCGCTGCACACCAACGCCCTCGACGAGGCGCTGGCGCTGCCGACCGACTTCTCCGCCCGCATCGCCCGCAACACCCAGCTGCTGCTGCAGCAGGAGTCCGGTACCACCCGGGTCATCGACCCGTGGGGCGGCTCCTACTACGTCGAGCGGCTCACCTACGACCTCGCCCGCAAGGCCTGGGGCCACATCACCGAGGTCGAGGAGCGCGGCGGCATGGCCGCCGCGATCGACGCCGGCATCCCGAAGCTGCGGATCGAGGAGGTCGCGGCCCGCACCCAGGCCCGCATCGACTCCGGCCGTCAGCCGCTCGTCGGCGTCAACAAGTACCGGATGGCCGGCGAGGAGGACATCGAAGTCCTCAAGGTCGACAACACGGCGGTGCGCGCCGAGCAGCTCGCCAAGCTGAGCCAGCTGCGCGCCGACCGCGACCCGCACGCCGTCGACGCTGCGCTAGCCGCGCTGACCCGGGCCGCCGACGAGGCCCAGGCGGGCATCCGGGCCGCCGGCCTGGACGGCAACCTGCTCAAGCTGGCCGTCGACGCCGCCCGGGCGAAGGCGACCGTCGGGGAGATCTCCAACGCTCTGGAGAAGGTCTACGGGCGGCACGCCGCGCAGATCCGTACGATTTCCGGCGTGTACCGCGACGAGGCCGGGCCGTCGCCCGAGATCGGGCAGGCGCGCGCGCTGGCCGCCGCGTTCGCCGAGGCCGAGGGCCGCCGCCCCCGCATCCTGATCGCCAAGATGGGCCAGGACGGCCACGACCGCGGCCAGAAGGTCGTCGCCTCCGGATTCGCCGACCTCGGCTTCGACGTGGACGTCGGCCCGCTGTTCCAGACGCCGGCCGAGGTCGCCCGCCAGGCGGTGGAGGCGGACGTGCAGATCATCGGCGTCTCGTCGCTGGCCGCCGGTCACCTGACGCTCGCGCCGGAGCTGCGCGCCGAGCTCGCGAAGCTCGACCGGGCCGACATCCTGGTGACCTTCGGTGGCGTCATCCCGCCGCAGGACTACGACGAGCTGCGCGCCGCCGGCGCCGCCGCGATCTACCCGCCGGGTACGAGCGTCGCCGCGTCCGCCGTCGAGGTCCTGCGCATCCTCGCCGCCCAGCTCGGCCACGACCTCGGCGACGCCGGCGACGCCGAGGCCGGTGCGGCCTGAACCGGTGACGAAGGTTCTCGCCCGCGTGCCCCGGCCCGAAGACGGCCCCAAGGCGCCTTCAACCCGCCGCGCGGTCGACGTCGACGCCTACGCCGACGGGGTGCTGGCGAACAACCGGACCATGGTCGCGCGGGCGATCACCCTGGTCGAGTCGAGCCGGCCCGACCACCGGGACGCGGCGCAGCGGCTGCTGGTGAAGCTGCTGCCGCACTCCGGCAAGGCCCGCAGGGTCGGGATCACCGGTGTGCCGGGCGTCGGCAAGTCGACGTTCATCGACGCCCTCGGCACGATGCTGACCGGGGACGGCCACCGGGTCGCGGTGCTCGCCGTCGACCCGTCGTCGACCCGCACCGGCGGCAGCATCCTCGGCGACAAGACCCGGATGGCCGGCCTGTCCGCCGACCCGGACGCCTTCATCCGGCCATCGCCGACGGCCGGCACGCTCGGCGGCGTCGCGAAGGCCACCCGCGAGGCGATCGTCATCATGGAGGCCGCCGGCTACGACGTCGTGCTCGTCGAGACCGTCGGCGTCGGCCAGTCGGAGACCACCGTCGCCGACATGGTCGACACCTTCCTGTTCCTGACCCTGGCCCGCACCGGCGACCAGCTGCAGGGCATCAAGAAAGGCGTCCTCGAGCTCGCCGACGTCATCGCCGTCAACAAGGCTGACGGCCCGCACGAGATCGACGCCCAGCGGGCGGCCCGGGAGCTCGCCGGCGCGCTGCGGATGCTGCGCGCACCCGACGACGGCTGGCGTGCCCCCGTCCTGACCTGCTCCGCGATGGAGAGGAAGGGCCTGGACGAGGTGTGGGCGCAGGTCGTCGCCCACCAGGACCTGCTCGACGCCGGCGGGCTGCTGGCGGCGCGCCGCCGCCACCAGCAGGTCGACTGGACGTGGGCGATGGTCCACGACCGGCTGCTCGCCGACCTGCACGCCCACCCGGCGGTCCGGGCAGTCACAGCCGACCTCGAGCGCCGCGTCCGCGACGGCGCGCTCACCCCCAGCCTCGCCGCCGACGCGATCCTCGCCGCCTACACCGAGCCCGCGGGCCGCGAGACGAGCCCACCGTCCGGCGGCGCCGCGACCGACGCCTGAGGCGGGACGGACCCGCGCCCGGCCCGCCATACACTGCCCGGCATGCCCGGCATGCCCGGCATGCCCGGCATGCGACGAGTGACTGCGTCCGCGGCCCACCAGATTCCCGAGCGGACGCCGTTGCGGGTCGACGCGGGGGACCAGGTCGAGGTCGGCGAACGGGATGCCGAGTGGCCCGCGTTCGTGTTCGTCGTCGCTGCCGGGGGCGGCTGCGGCTGGGTGCCGGCCCGCCACCTGTCGAGCGCCACCGCCGGTCCCGCGACGGTCCTCGTCCCCTACGACACGACCGAGCTGCCGGCGGAGGCCGGCCAGACGCTCGACGTCCTCGCCGAGGACTCGGAGAGCGGCTGGCTGTGGTGCCGCGACGCCTCGGGACGGCAGGGCTGGATTCCACAGAGATCCGTCGTGGATCTGCCGCCGGGCGGAGCGCGTCCTTAGGCGGTCGTTGGAACCGCTTCTCTCGGGACCTTTCGCCCTAAAACGGCGTCCCTGACCTGACCGGGCATTACGATCCGTAGGCGGGGCTGACAGCAGGCGACAGCAGGCGATCGTGTGGCGTCCCGCGACCCAGCTCCGACGGTCCGGGAGGTCCTCGTTGCTCCAGCGGCAGGCGGCGAAGTTCGACGTCACCTTCGCCGCCTCCGACAGCCTGCTCGGAGCGTTGTCGGTCCAGCCGCGGGAGCTGATGCTGAGCCGTGCCCTCGACGAGTTCGTCGCCGACGTCGCCGCGCTGGACGCCACGTCCGACGACATGGTCGCCGGCAGTGCCCGGCCGCGCATCGACACCGCGATCGACGTCGCCGCGCCCCAGCTGACCGACGACGAACTGGTCGTCGCCGGCCAAGAGGTGATGCAGGCCTGGGAACGGCCGCTCATGCGGGCGCTGGCGCGGGCCGTCACCCGGCCGGGCGGCTCGGTGCTGGAGGTGGGCTTCGGCATGGCGATCTCCGCCGGCTACGTCCAGGACGTCGGCGCGGCGCGGCACACGATCATCGAGGCCAACCCCGAGGTCGCCGAGGCCGGCCGGCGGTGGGCGGCCGAGCGGCCGGGCGTCGAGATCGTCGAGGGCCGCTGGCAGGACGTCATCGGCCGCCTCGCCCGGTACGACGGGATCCTGTTCGACACCTATCCGCTGACCGAGGCCGAGGTCGACGAGTACTACCTGCGCGGCGCGACCTTCGCCGAACATTTCTTCGCCGCCGCCGCCGAGCACCTCGCGGACGACGGCGCCTTCACCTACTACTCGAACGAGATCGACTCGGTCTCCCGCCGTCACCAACGTGCCCTGCTGCGCCATTTCGACGCGTTCGGTGTCCGCATCGTCGACGGCCTCACCCCACCGCCCGACTGCACCTACTGGTGGGCCCCCTCGATGGCCGTCATCACCGCCACCACCCCCCGCCGCTGACCGAGCCCGTCGCCGGAACCGTCGCCGAACCGTTCGGAGCGGTCGTCGGCCAGCTTCCACCAACCGCTCACCCGCCGGCAGCCCGGTCGCCCCGCCGCCGCGGCGCGCGCCTCGGCACGTCGGAAAGCTGGCCACCGCGCAGCATGGTGTCGATCAGGCTGACGGCGTCCTCGCGGTTCGAGGCCCAGAGAACCAGATCGGCGACTGTCCTCGCCGGAGAGGTGACGGGCAGCCCCGCGTTGCCGGACCGGCTTCTCGCCGTGTTCGCTTAGCCGGCTTCGGCGGTCCAGGTGATGGTGGGTGGGCGGACGGAGGCGCAGAGGGGGTGGCCCTTCGCGTCGGTGAGGCCGAGGCGGCCGACCAGAAGGCCCGACGTGACGGCCGCCGCGAGGATGTCGGTGGGCACCGCGTTCAGCCAGAGCTTGGCCCGTCGGAACATGGCGAAGCCGGCCCCGGCTGGATCGACCTCGCCCCAGGTCAGGTAGATGAAGCGCTCGCCGGGCCGGCCCTGGATGTGCCGGCCCTTGAGGTCGATCCCGCCGGGTGCCGCGGTGGCGGTGCACTCGAGGGTCCACACCGCCGCCGACGCGTCTGCGGGGGTCAGGCCGAGCAGCTCTTCAGTGGGCCGATCCCGCCGCTGGACGGCGACGTGGACGTTCGCGTAGCCGGGGAACCCTGGAGTACCGGCGCACTCCCGCCCGGGCAGGTCCGACCCCTCGACGCGGATCAGCACTGGCGCGTCCTTTCTCGTCGCCTGTCCCGGTCGAGGTCGCCGCATGGCGGGCACTCGGCCGGTCTCGCCGCAGGGACCCGACAAACGGCGCGGCGGCGGAATCGTCTCACCAGGGTGGGACAGGATTCCGCCGCCGGGTGGCCGTTATGCGGCGGTGGTCGCTGTGCGGCAGGGGCAGCTGGCTGGCGGCGCATCCAGCCCCGCCCCCGGTCAGCCCGCGCCGCGGACCAGCCGTCAGGTGACTGGGCCGACTCCCGCGGAGAGCTGGCCCAGGCGGTCGATGTTGGACTTGGTCGTGGCGTTCGAGCGGCCGACGTAGCCGGTCTCGGACGTGATGGTCTGCGCGTGCTCCAGGTAGTAGCGCAGGTAGGCGACCGTGGCCGGGTCCTTCATCGCGTCGACGCGGGCGTAGACGAACAGCGGCTTGCACAGCGGCACGTAGGCGCCGCTGCCGGCCGTGATGGCGTTCGGAGGCTGGCAGCCCTCGCCCTCCTCGCCGTCGACCAGCACGCCGCGCAGCTTGGAGCCCAGCTGGTTGTAGGTCGGGAAGTCGAGGTACCCGATGGCGTCCCGGTCGTTCTGCACGGTCTGTGCCACGCCGGCGAGGTCGGTCGTCGTGTAAGGCCGGGACTTGGCGCTGTCGCCGCTGATGCTGGCGTTGAACACCTGTGCCTGGACGCTGCTCGTGGCCGGCCCGACGAAGTTGATCGGCTCGTTCGGGTACGACGAGTCGATCTGGTTCCACCGGGTGATGGTCGAGCCCGATCCCCAGATCTGCTTGAGCTGCGTCAGGGTCAGGCAGCCCAGCCAGGTGTTGGCAGGGTTGACCACGATCGGCAGCGTGTGGTGCGCGATCTCGAACCCGACGACCTGGTTCTTGCAGCTGGGGTTGGGCGCGAACTTCGGGTCCAGCTCGTAGGACGTGCCCGCGATCGCGACGTCGCCGTTGCACAGCTTGGTGAACGCCGCGGTCGTGTCGGTCACGCCCGGGTCGAAGGCGACGGTCACCTTCGGCTCGCCCTGGCGGAACTCCTGGAACGCGCGCTCGCTGATCGGCGCGACCTCGTTGGAGTCGGCGACCCGGACCAGGTTGCGCGTCACCACGGGAGTCGTCGCGGTGGTCGCCGGGGTCGCCGTCTGGGTCGGCTGGCCGGTGCCCGCCGCGGTGATCGACGGATTCGAGCCGTCGGACTTCGTCAGGGCGAAGCCGAGTGCCGTGCCGCCGGCGATGAACACCACCGCGGCGACGATCGCGGCGATCCCGCCCTTGGTGCGCAGGGAGCCGAGCACGCCCGCCCCGCGCTTCGGCGGGCCTGGGCGGCCTGGGCCGCGTCCGGCGGGCCCCCCGCCGGGGCTGCCAGGTCCGCCAGGTCCGCCAGGTCGAGCGGGTGCCCCGGCCATGACGGTGCGCCCGCTCGGATCGGACCCGGTTCCCCAGGAGACGAGGCCGTGCAGGTCGGACTGCACGGCCTCGCCGCCGGCCGTGGCCGCGACGGCCGCCGAGCCGGCGGTCGCCGTCGGGTAGGCGGAGTGGTAGGCGTTCATGGTCCGCGGCGCCGTCGTGTCCTGGCTGTGGCTCGCGGCGGCGGCCGCGCCCATTGCCGCGGCGCCGGCGGCCGGCGCCACGTACGTGGTCGCCGCCGGGGGCATCGACATGCCCGGGAAGGACGACAGCTCAGGCGGTTCCAGGGAGGCCGGCCCGATCAGCGCGGTCGCGCCGCCGGCGACCGGCTCGGCCTGCTCGGCGAGCCCCGCGGCCAGCAGCGCCGCGCCGACCGCGAATTCGTCGGCGGAGCGGTGCTCGAACCGGCCCGCCGCGGGCAGCGCCTCGCGCACCAGCCGGCCGACCAGCGGCATCCGTGCCACCCCGCCGTAGAGCAGCACGGCCGACAGCTGCTGGGCGGACGCCGGTACCGAGCGCACCGTGCGGACCAGCGCCCGCACGCTGTCCTCGACCGCCGGGGTGACCAGGAGCTCCAGGTCGTCGCGGCGCAGCGTCACCCAGGTGAAGACGCCCGGCAGGGTCACCGGGACCGAGACCTCGTCGTCGGCGGCCAGGGCCTCCTTGGCGGCGACGATCTCGCCGCGTAGCCGGTTCAAAGCCGTCGCCGTCGCCGGGTCGGACCGGTCCAGTCCGTCAAGGGCCTGGCCGGCGGACGCCAGCACGTGAGCGAGGAGCAGGGTGTCCAGGTCGACGCCGCCGGTGTGGGCGAGGCCCGTCGGGGTGCCGACCGAGTCGGCGCCGTAGTCCGTGATCGACAGCACCGCCGTCTCGCAGGTGCCGGCGCCGAAGTCGTAGACGGCGACGAGGTCGGCGGGCCGGCCCGGGGTCCGGCTGGTGGCCCGCCGCGACAGCACCGCGCCGAGTGCGTCGGCCGCCGGCGCGGCGGACACCGGGATGTCCCGTACGTCGAGGCGTTCCAGCGCCTCGGTGAACAGCTCGCGGCGCCGCGTGTTCCAGCTCGTCGGGTAGGTGACGACCACCTGGTCGGGATCCGACCCGCGGGCCTCCGCCGCCGCGATGATGACCCGCTCGAGGAAGCGGGTGATCAGCCCTTCGGGCGCGTAGGCACCGCCGCCGATCATGATCGGGGACGAGTCGCCGACGCGGCGCACGAATCCCTCGGTCGCACGGGTCGGGTCGGCCAGCGCACGCCGAGCCGCGGCGCGGCCGAACGCGAGCGGGCCGGTCGACGGGAAGTACAGCACCGTCGGTATCGACGGACCGCCCGCGACCGTGAGGACCTGTGGCCAGTCCCCGTCGGAGATGGCGACGACGGTGTTCGCCGTGCCGATGTCGATGCCGAGCTGGTAGCCCATGGGCTATCCCCCAATATCCGCCGTCGCGCCGTCAGCCGGCGCAGGGGTCCTCGTAGGCCAGGTCTATGCCGAGGCTGGCCCACTCCGCCGCGCTGATCCGGTTCGCCGAGGTCAGGCAGGCGAGGGTCGCGAGCCGCGCAGGGTCGGTCGAGCCGAGGGACGCGGCGCCGGCCTGCGTCCCGGTCGGAACGCTGAGCAGCCACTTCCCGTCGCCGCCCGCGGCGACGTGGCGTGGGGTGGCGTGGCCACCGAGCGCGAAGCCCACCGGGCCGGCCTGCGCGGCGGTGAGGTCCCAGCCCAGCAGCGCCCCGCCGGCGTCGGTGCTCACCACCAGGGACTTGCCGACCGGTACGACGTCGAGCACGCCGGCGCTGGGTCCGCGCCACTCGGCGCCTACCTGCCTCGGGTTCGCCAGGTCGGTGATGTCCCACAGCCGCACGGTCGCGTCGTCGCCGCCGGTGACCAGGCGGGAGCCGTCGGCCAGGAACGCGACCGCGTTCACCTGGCCGAGGTGCCCCGCCGCCTGGCCTCGCCGGCTTGGGTTCATCGGGTTGCTGACGTCGAAGAGCGTGACCGCGCCGCCCACGCCGGCGACCGCGAGCGTGTGCCCGTCCGGGCTGAGCGCGATGTCCGTAGTCAGGCCGGTGCTCTGCAGCGGCCGCAGCGAGCGTGGCTTCGCCGGGTCGCTCAGGTCCCACAGCTCGATCGTCCGGTCCTGGTCCACCGTTGCCAACAGATTGCCGTCACCCGAGATCGCCAGCCGGGCGACGTCGCCGGTCTGCGGGCTGAGCGGGCCCAGCACACTGGGTGCCTTCGGGTCGGTCAGGCCCCAGGTATGGCCGGCCTCGCCGCCGGTCACCAGGATGCCGGACGGCAGGAACCGCGGGTCGAAGGCGATCGCGCCGGCGCCGGCGTCGGCGGTCGCCACGTCGGCGACCTGTGTGGGGCTGTCTGGGTTCGACAGGTCCCACAGCCGCAGGCGGCCGGCGTTGTCGGTGGCGGCGGCGAGCCGGCCGTCGGCCGAGACCGCGCCGCCGGTGTAGGTCGTCGCGGGGCCCGGAAGGTCGACCCAGGAGCCAGCGGTGAACGAGGCTGCCATCGCCGCCGTCGCGGCGTCGGTGGGGGAGATCCGGTAGGCGGCGAGGCTGAGCCGGGACGCCTTGGCCGGGTCCTGCGCGCGCACGTCGGCGGCCTGCCGGGCGAGCGCCGTGGACACCGCGGCGCGGCCTGCGGCGGAGTTCGAGCCACCGTCGCCGGACCCGCCCGCGAGCGCGAGCGGGATCGCGACGGCGGCGACGGCGAGCGCCGCGAGGCCGGCGATGACCAGTACGACCTTGCGCCGCCCGGAACGCCGGCGGGCTTCGTCCGGCGCGTCGCCCGCGCCGTGCTGGCCGCCGGCCGCCGGGCCCGGGTGCGGCGGGACCGGCGGGGCCTGCCGGCCGGCCGGGAGGCCCGATGGGGTCTTCGCGGTCGGCCGCGGCGGTCCGCCTCCCGGCACGGGCGACGTCGGTGTCTGGGGTGGGCGGATCGATCCCGGCGGCGCCGGGATCGGTGAGGCCGGCGTCGTGGGCGAGGCCGCAGGCGCCGCCGGGAGCCGGGACGTGGTCGCGGGTGGCGGGGTGAGCAGGCTCGTCGTGGCGCTGGTCGCCGTCGTCGGCTGGGCCGTTCCCGGCGCCGCGGTGACGGGCGCGTCCTGCGCGTCCTGATCGCGGCCGCCACGGCCGAACAGAGAGCCGCGGCGACGGCGTCCGCCTTGGGCCGCGTCTCGGTCCGCCTCCTGGCCCGCCGGCTGCCCGGTGCCCGGTCCGACCAGCGTGGCGGCCGAGTTGAACGTGAGGTCGCCGCTCATCAGCGCGCCGCGCAGCGCCTCGGCTGTCGGCCGCCGGTCAGGCTCCTTCTGGAGGGCCGCGTCGACGAGCGGCGCGAGCTCCTCGGGAACGCCGTCGATGTTCGCGGGTTCGTAGAGGATCCGGTAGAGCAACGCTTCGATCCGGCCCTCGCCGAACGGTGGGCGGCCGGTGGCGGCGAAGATCGTGATGGCGCCCCAGGCGAAGACGTCCGCCGCAGAGGTCACCGGTGCGTCCAGGATCTGTTCGGGGGCCATGTAGCCGGGCGTGCCGATCGCATGCCGCGCCGTGCGGCTGAACTCGCCGGAGCCCTCGAAGTCCCGGGCGAGCCCGAAGTCGATCACCTTTGGTCCCACCGGCGAGAGCAGGACGTTCGCCGGGGTCAGGTCGCGGTGCACGATGCCGGCGGCATGGATCGCCGAGAGCGCGGTCGCCACCGAGAGCGCCAGCTGCTCGAGGTCCGCCGGTCGCAGCGGGCCACGCCGGGCGACCATCTTCGACAGCGTCGGGCCCTCGACGTACTCGGTCACCAGGTAGGGCTGCGGGCCGTCGGGGTCGGCGTCGAGGACGGCGGCGGTGGTGAACCGCCGGACCCGACGGGCGCTTTCCGCCTCGCGCCGGAACCGTGCCCGGAACTCCGGCGCCTCGGCGAGGTCCGGCTTGATCACCTTGATGGCGACGGGAACACCCTCGGCGGAACGGCCGAGGAAGACGGTTCCCATGCCGCCCTGCCCAAGGCGGCCGATGACCTCATACCTACCCAGACGCCGTGGGTCGGTGGCGTTCAACGGGGTCGGGGCATTCCCGGACACCGGGGGTGGAGTCGATCCCGCCACCGGTTGCCTCCCGCCTGCACGCTCCGCTACTGGAAACGCGTCGCCACTCGAACTGTCGCACTCGGCCTGTCGTCGGTGACGACGTCGACACGCGACGGCGTTGCCCCCCGGCCGGCGGACGGCGACCCCGCGCGGGGACGCCGCGCGCGGGTGCTCAGCCGTGTTGGTGGTGTGCCGCCGACGTTCCGGCACGATCCCACACGCTACGCCGCGTCGAACTCTGCGGGTACCGCGTTTGCACCTATAGCTGGTCGGTTGACGGCCATCCGACACACCGGTGACGGCTGGCTGCCTGCTCAGTCGCCACCGGACGACTCGGCGGCCGTGACTCGTAGCCGCAGGTGACCACCGCGTGCTCGAGCCGGCGCCGGCCGACCGTCACACCGTGTGCTGATGGACCGATGCCGCCGCCGTGGCCGGGCGCGCCGGACGGCGGGCCGCCTCGTCGCGGATCTCGCCCACGAGCTCCTCCAGGATGTCCTCCAACGCGACCAGACCCAGCGACTCGCCGTGCCCGTCCGTCACCTGGCCGAGGTGCGCCCCCGAACGCTGCATCGTCGCCAGGGCGTTGCGCAGCGTCGCCTCGGCCGGCACGTGCACCAGCGGGCGCAGCCACTTCGCGGCGACCGGGGAGGCCCGTCGGTCGGGCCTGGTCTCGAGGATGTCCTTGAGATGCAGGTAGCCGACGAGGCGACCGGTGAAGTCGAGCACCGGGAACCGGGTGTAGCCGGTGCTCGCGGCCAGTTCCTCGACCTCGCGCGGCGTGACCGTCATCGGCACCGTCACGAGGCCCTCCCGCGGCAGCAGGACGTCGCGAGCGGTCCGCTCGTCGAACGCCAGCGCGCCGCTGACCAGGTCGTGCTCGTCCTCGTGGAGGAGCCCCTCGCGGTGCGACTCGTCAACGAGGCCGGCCACCTCGTCGCGGGTGAAGACGCTCGCGACCTCGTCCTTCGGCTCGATTCCCACGGCCCGGATGGTGTGGTTCGCCACCCAGTTCAGCGCGTAGATCACTGGGCGCAGCAGCCAGACGAAGCCGGCGAGCGGCGGGGTGAGCACGAGCGCCACCCGGTCGGGACCGGCGAGGGCGATGTTCTTCGGCACCATCTCGCCGATCACCACGTGCAGGAAGGTGACGAGCGCGAGCGCGAGGACGAACGCGACGGGGTGCAGGGCCGCGCCGGGCAGGCCCGCGGCCTCGAACGGATGCTCGATCAGGTGCGCGATCGTCGGCTCGGCCAGCGCGCCGAGGCCGAGGGTGCAGACCGTGACGCCGAGCTGGGCCCCGGCGAGCATGATCGAGACGCGCTCCATCGCGCGCAGCGTGATCCGTGCGGACCACGATCCGGCGGCCGCCCGCGGCTCGATCGTCGTCCGCCGCGCCGAGATCAGCGCGAACTCCGACCCGACGAACAGCGCGTTGCCCAGCAGCAGGACGACGGTCGACGCGAGCTTGAGCAGGTCGTTCATCGCCGTCCCTCCGCGGTCGCGGTGTGGCTGCGCCGGCCGTTGCCGCGCGGCGGGTGCGGGGGTGGCAGCGGCCGGCGGGAGTCGACGACCGTGTCGCCCTCGGCGAGCTCCTCGCCATCCAGACTGCCGTGGGCCTGGCCTGCTCCGTCTGCTCGGTCCGGGCGGATCCCGGGTCGGTTGGTTCGGCCATCGGACGGGCGCGGCTCATCGGCCGGGTGTGCGTCCGCGTGCCCGCGCCGCGCGCGGCGCGGTTCGTCGCCGTCGTCCGCGTGGTCCGGATGGTCGGCCTGGTTCGCGGGGGAGCGGCCGGCCGCCGGCGGATCGAGACGGATGCGGTCGACGCGGCGGCCGTCCATCCGTTCCACGGTGTAACGGACACCGGCGATCTCGGCGGCGTCGCCGGTGGCCGGGATGCGCCCGAGCGCGGCGGACATCAGCCCGCCGAGCGTCTGGTAGGCGTCGTCGGTCGGCACTGGCACGCCGGTCAGCTCCTCGGCCTCCTCCGGGCGCAGCAGGCCGGACAGCACCCAGCTGCCGTCGCGATGGCGGACCGCTCGCGGGCTCACCCGGTCGTGCTCGTCGACGACATCGCCGACGATCTCCTCGATCAGGTCCTCGGCCGTGACCAGGCCGTCGGTGCCACCGAACTCGTCGACGACGATCGCCATCTGCAGGCCGCCGGCCCGCAGCTGCTCGAGCAGCGGCTCCAGCGCCATGCCCGACGGGACGGTGACCGCCGGGGCCATCACGGACCGGACGGACGTGGTCGCCCGGGCCTGTTCGGGCACGGCCACCGCGTGCTTGATGTGGATCAGGCCGACGACGTCGTCGCTGTCCTCGCCCAGCACCGGGAAGCGGGAGTGCCCGGTGCGCCTGGTCAGCGAGATCACCGCGGACACCGGCTCGTCGGCGTCGATCGAGCGCATCCGGACCCGGGGGGTCATCACGTCCTGCGCAGTGCGGTCGCCGAACAGCAGCGAGCGCTGCACCAGCGTCGCGGTCTCGCGCGCCAGCGCGCCGTGCTCGGCCGAGCGGCCGACCAGCGAGAACAGCTCCTGGGCCGAGCGCGCCGACGCCAGCTCCTCGCGCGGGGTGATCCCGAACCGGCCGAGCAGCAGGTTCGCCGCGCCGTTGAGAAACCTGATCACCAGGCGGGTGGCCCTGGTGAAGCCGCGCTGGAAGCGCTGGGTCGCCTGCGCCGTGGCCAGCGGGCTGGCAAGGGCCAGGTTCTTCGGTACCAGTTCGCCGAAGACCATCGTCAGGGCGGTGGCGATGACCAGCGCCAGGATGACCGACAGGCTGTCGGCCAGCTGCTCGGACGCGCCGAGCGAGGCCATCGGCCCGTCGAGCAGCTCGGCGATGGCTGGCTGGGCCAGGTAGCCGATGCCGAGGTTGGTCAGCGTGATGCCGAGCTGGGCGCCGGACAGCTGGGTGGAAAGCGTGCGCAGCGCGCTGAGGGTGCCGCGGGCGGCGCGGTCGCCGCGCTCGGCGGCGCGCTCGACGCTTGCCCGGTCGACCGTGACGAGCGCGAACTCGGCGGCCACGAACAGCCCGCAGCCGATGAGCAGCAGGACGCCGAGTAGCAGGAGGAGCGCCTGGATCAAGGTTCGACCTCCGCGGGCGCTCCCACACACGAGGGTCGGTTCGGACTGCAGCCGGTATCGCCGGGGTCGCTCATGATCCCTTCCGTCGTTGGGGTCCGGAAACGTCTCCCGGACGGACGTCGCGGGCCGCCGCGGCCGCGTCGGTCTTCCCGGCCGGCGCGCGGTGCCCGACTCAGCCACGCCGGGCCGGGGCCAGGCTCCGCGTCCCGTTACCGGATCTTTCGGGCCTGACCGTTGGCACCTGCTTTAGGTACCCGGCTGAGGTGGCGCGATGCGGCGCCGGTCCGGGCGTGCCTCGGGGGTCCATCCCGATCGTAAGTGGTCCGGCAGCCCTTGGGGATCCCTTAGGTCGTCCTGATCGTCCGCGCCGCCGGCGACCTCTGTCCGCGGCCGTCAGCCCGGACCGGCCAGGTCGGCCGGATGGATCTCATGGAATGTTACTGTCCGTGACTGTCGTGTAGCTGCATGCTTGGAAGGGGTGGGCATGGCTGGCCGAGGACCAGACCGCGACGCCGGTCGCCGGGATGCCGGTCGCCGGGATGCCGCTCGCCGCGCCGCGCCCCGTCGCCCGCGGGCCCAGGCCGCCATTCCGGCGCCGCGTGGCGCCGAGCCGGAGGCGGGTCCGGCGTCCGCCGCGCCGCCGGCCGGCGGCGACGCCGTCGAGCCGACCGGGGCCGTCGTCCAGCCGGCCAAGGCTGTCCAGGCGGCCAAGACACTCAAATATCTCAAGCCAGCTGAATCGGCTGAGCCGGCCGAGCCGGTCGGCGCGGCCGAACCGGTCGTGTCGCCCGCGTCGGCCTCGTCGGCCTCGTCGGCCTCGTCAGGACTGGGCGGGTCCGTCGTGGCGGGGCCGAACGGGTCCGCCGGGACTACCGGGTCCCCGGACGCGAGCCTGCCGGTCGACCGTCCGCCCGCCTCCGAGGTGCGGGCGGGCTGGCACCTGGCGCCCGGGGAATCGACCCTCGCCGAGGCGGTTCCCGCGGCCGCCGGCGGCGTGGCCGCCCTCGCGGGCGCTGCCTACCTCGGGTGGCGGGGGAGCCACCTTGGTGGTACCGGCCTCACCGGCGCGGTGGCCTTCACCGCCGAGCTCGCCGCCTATCTGGCGCTGGTTGCGCTGGCGGCACAGGCGGCCCGGGTGAACCGGCGCTTCGTGCGCCGCGCGCCCGGGCCGGCGGGCACGCTCGACGTGTTCGTCATCGCGCGTGGCGAGCCACTCGCCGATGTCGATCGTGCCCTGCGCTCGGCCCGCGACCTCGACTACCCGCACCACACGTACCTGGTGGCCGACACCCGGGTCGACGAGGCCGGTGGGCGTGGCGGCGTCCAGGCGCTCGAGGCGCTGGCCGAGCGGCTCGACGTCAGCTGCCTGTGGCGCGCCGACGGCCCGCCCAGCCGGGCGGGGCTGCTCAACGCGGCGCTCGCCCGCACCGACGGTGATGCCGTTCTGCTGCTCGACGCCGGTGACGTCCTGGCCACCGGCGCCGCGCACCAGATCCTCGGCTACCTGCGTGACCCGCAGGTGGGCCTGGTCGCCTCCGGGTGGCGGGTCGCCGCCGGTCCCGGCCCGCTCCCGGACCGGGCCGAGCCGGCCGTGGCCCGCCTCCTCGCCGCCGCCAGGGACCGCGACGGCGCCGCCGTCGGCGCCGGCAGCGGCACTCTCTACCGCAGGTCGGCGCTGGAGACCGTCGACGGGTTCAGCGCACGGGGCGGGACGGAGGAGCCCCGCACGTCCTATGAGCTGCACGCCGCCGGCTGGGAGAGCGTGCACCATCCGGAGGTCCTGCTCACCCGCGCGGCGCGGCCCGCGGTGACGGCGGCCCGGCTCGGGGTCGTCCGTGCGGCCGACCGGCTGCGCGTCCTGCTGTTCGACAACCCCCTGCTCAAGCAGGGTCTCGACCGCCGCCAGCGAGCGCACTACCTGTGGGACGCGGCGGCCCCCGTGCTGGCCGCTGCGCAGGCCGGGGTGTGGCTGGCGCCCATGCTGGTGATCCTCGGCGGCGGCCGCCTCGGAAACGGCAGCGCCACCGGCTGGTTCGGTTTCGGGCTGCCCTTCGTCGTGACGGCCGCGCTGTTCGTGCTCACGGTGACCGGAATGGGCGGTACCGGTGCGAAGGGGGCCATGGTGGCCCTCGTGGGCTGGCTGGTCTCGATACCGCTCTCGCTGCTGGCGGTGGTCAGGGTCGCGTTCATCGGCGGGCGGACCGGCGCCGACACCGCCCCGGACATCGCGCCAGCCGCGCTGCGCACCCCGCCGGCCCCGGCGGCCCCCACGGCGGCCCCGACGGCGGCGCCCTCGGCGCGTCGGGAACTGCTCCCGGCGAGCCCGGCGCGGTCGCCAGTCACTACCCGCCCCGCCGCGTCGCGGCGCCGGCCGGGGCGGTTCCCCTGGTCGCGGTGGGCCGGGTGGGGCGCGGCGGCGGCACGGCTGGCCGTGGCGGGCTGGACGCCGCTGCTGCCGCTGTCGCTCGGCGCCGGCGGGCTCGCGGTCTGCGTCGTCGCCGCGGCCCTGCGACCGGATCGCGCCGTGCTGGCTGTGGTCGTCTGGGCGGGCGCCATCCTGCTCGCCGTCGCTGAGCCCGCGGCCGCCGCCTGCGGCATCCCCTGGGACACGCCGACCGCGCGTCGCCGCCTGCGCGCCACCATCACGTCACTCGCCCTCCTCGCCGCCCTGGTCACCCTCGTCCTCGGCTGAGGCGCCGGGCGCGGCGTCGCGCCGTGCCCGGCCCTACGGGACGGTCAGAGCGCGGGGGCCGGCCGGAATGTCACCCTTGATCGTGACGTGGTGCATCAGGCGACGGAAGTCGCCGTAGTCGAACGTCGCGTAGTGCGCCGTCGACCGGCGCTCGCGCACTCGGTGGGCTGCCGCGTGTGCTCCTGATGGACGAGCCGTTCGCCGCGCTCGACGCGCTCACGAGGGAGCGGCTGCAGGACGAGATCCTCCGGTCTGGGCGGCTACCGGGACGATGGTTCTCTTCGTCACCCACAGCGTCGTCACCCACAGCGTCGTCACCCACAGCGTCGAGGAGGCCGGGTACCTGGGTACCAGGGTGGGGGCCTTCAGTGCCCGGCCGGGGCGTGTCGTCTTCGACGAGCACGGTGGTTTCGGTGGGCGGGCCGATCGGGAACACTTCGGTCGGAGCCGGAATTCGTCACGTTTCGTGACCGCGTTCAGCAGGTGATCCGGGCCGCGGCCGGCGGTTGACGTGCCTGGCCGTACCGCTTTGGGTACGTGCCAGAGCGTGCGTGCGGCTCGCGGCTGGCCGGAAACCGAGCGTGGCAGCGCGGACCCGTACGTTTCGCCGTTCCGTCGGCCGGTTACAGTGTGCGCGAAGCGGATAACCCCATCCGGTCCCCTCCCCCGTCCCCGCGACCCCCCCTGGAACCAGAGCGGAGTCAACGATGCGTGAGCGGCTCGTCCCCGTCGGGGCGATACGCCCCCACCGCTGGCATGCTGCGCGCGCCGCGGGGGACCCCGCCGCCGGTCTTGTCACGTTGAGTGACCGCGGTCGGGTCGCTCGCGCACGCGGGTGCACCGGCGGCGCGACCTGCGTCGTCACCATCGTCATACACCCAAGGAACGGCTGAGTCTTGATGTCGGAAAACGTAGACGTCGTCGTCATCGGCGCCGGACCGGCGGGCCTCACCGCCTCCTACGAGCTGCACCGGTACGGGATCCCCTCGACGATCCTCGAGGCCGACACCCAGGTGGGTGGCATCTCCCGCACCGTCGAGCGTGACGGCTGGCGGTTCGACATCGGTGGTCACCGGTTCTTCTCGAAGGTCCAGCGGGTCGAGGACTTCTGGCACGAGATCCTGCCGAAGGAGGACTTCCTCCTCCGGCCGCGCAAGAGCCGGATCTTCTACCAGGGCAAGTACTACGACTACCCGATCAAGGCCGTGAACGCGCTGCAGAACCTCGGCCCCAAGGAGGCCGCGATCTGCATCGCGTCCTACCTGCAGGCCCGGGTCAGGCCGCCGAAGGACCAGTCGGACTACGAGAGCTGGCTCGTCGCCCGTTTCGGCTGGCGGCTCTACCGCACGTTCTTCAAGACCTACACCGAGAAGGTCTGGGGCGTCCCGGTCAGCGAGATGCCGGCGGACTGGGCGGCGCAGCGGATCAAGAGCCTGAACCTGGGCAACGCGATCCTCAACGCGGTCAAGCCGAAGACGAACCAGAAAGAGATCACCTCGCTCATCGAGGAGTTCGAGTACCCCAAGTACGGCCCCGGGATGATGTGGGAGGTCTGCCGCGACAAGGTCGTGGCGCAGGGCTCCAAGGTCGTCCTGGAGACCAAGGTCACCAAGATCCGGCATGAGGATGGCAAGGCCTTCGAGGTCATCGCCGAGCACGCCGACGGTGGCGTCGACGTCCTCCCGGCGACCGAGGTCATCTCCTCGATGCCGATCTCACAGCTCATCGAGATCATGGACCCGCCGGTGCCGCCGCGGGTGCTCAAGGCCGCGCAGGGCCTGCGCTACCGCGACTTCCTCACGGTCGCCCTGGTCGTGCCGGCCAGTGCCGTGTCGTGGACGGACAACTGGATCTACATCCACGACCCGAGCGTCCGCACCATGCGGATCCAGAACTTCGCCTCGTGGTCGCCGTACCTCGTCAAGGACGGCCGCAACGTCCTCGGCCTCGAGTACACCGTGTTCGAGAACGACGCCGACTGGACCGCGTCCGACGACAAGCTCATCGAGCAGGGCAAGCAGGAGCTCGACCGGCTTGGCCTGGTCAAGTACCGCGACATCGAGGCCGGCTACGTCGTCCGCCAGCCGAAGGCCTACCCGATCTACGACGAGGTCTACCAGGCGAACGTCGACGTCATCCGCGGCTGGCTGACCGACTACGCCAGCAACGTGCACCCGGTCGGCCGTAATGGCATGTTCCGGTACAACAACGCCGACCACTCGATGTTCACCGCCATGCTGACCGCGGAGAACATCGCGAAGGGCACGGACCACGACGTCTGGACGGTCAACGTCGAGGAGGAGTACCACGAGGAGAAGGCCAGCGCGGCCAAGCCCGCGGGCTCCCTCGGTACCGGGCGGGACGCGCCGGTCCTGTCCCGCAAGGTCCTCGACGCCGCCCGCAGCCGGGTCGGCGGCTCGCAGCAGTAGGCAACACCGCCGCCGCGGTGGTCCCGCGGCGGATCGCACGGCCCCGGAGCGCACCGCGCGCCGGGGCCGTCGCCGTTGCGGGACGGTCGCGGGCCCCGCCGGTCGGCGGGGTGTGGGGCGGGGCTCGGGGTCAGCCGGGGTGGTGGCGCGGGGGCCGGACGAGGGCCTCCTGCACGACGGTGGCGACGAGTGTGCCGGCCGCGTCGAAGATCTCGCCGAGGGCCAGCCCCCGGGCGTTTGCCGCGCTCGGGCTCTCCTGGTCGAACAGGAGCCACTCGTCGGCGCGGAACGGGCGGTGGAACCAGACCGCGTGGTCGAGCGACGTCAGCTGCATGCCGTGGCGGAAGCCGCCATGCGGGACGAGGATCGAGTGCGACAGGGTCAGGTCGGACATGTAGACCAGCGCGCAGGCGTGCGTGTGCTGGTCGTCGGGCAGCGTCTCGGTCACCCGCAGCCAGGCCCGCATCCGTGCGGGCTGCGCGCCGTCGGTGGCCGGGGCGTAGCCCTCGACGGCCGCACCGTGGGGCGGGTGGTCGGCGGCCGGCGGGATCACGCGTACCTCGAAGCCGCGCCGGGCCCAGGAGGCGCGCCGCTCGTCCGCCCGCTCCTCGGTGTCGTCGGGCGGGGCGTGGTCCTTGGCGTGCTCGGAGCCGCTCGGCCGGCGGCCGTCGAAGAGCGGGTGGCTGTCGGGCGGCGGCACGCGCGGCGGTGCCGGGCGCTGGTGATCGACCGGGCTTTCCTCCCACCGGTGGAACGACGCGGACAGCACGAAGATCGCCTCGTCGTGCTGGACGGCGGTGATCCGCCTGGTGGTGAACGACTTTCCATCGCGGATCCGGTCGACGTGGTAGTCGGTTGGCCGGGTGGTGTCGCCCGCGCGGATGAAGTAGCTGTGCAGCGAGTGCACCGGCCGGTCGGCATCGACGGTCGACGTCGCCGCGACCAGCGCGTGGGCCGCCACCTGGCCGCCGAACGCCCGCAGCGGCGCGCCCTCGTGGCTGGTCCCGCGGAACAGGTCCGGCTCGGGCTGCTCGAGCGCCAGCAGGGACAGGAAGGAACCCGCCCCGTCGGTCGCCACCGTGCTCACATCGACCTCCTCGGCGTCGGCGCGCCCATGCCCGGCCTGCCGGGCCCGCGAGACCGCTCGGTGCCGTGGCCGTGATCCGCTGACCGCTCCCCGACGTTACTCGCCCCTCGGCCCCGCAGACCTATGATCATGGTCATGGTGGCTGTATCCGCCCTGTTCAGGCACAGTCCGTGCCTGAACATCACTCCTGTGGCGGCCGTGGTGGCAGCGGCGGCCGATCGTCAGTCCAACCCGCCGACTCGTTGCCGGTCTCCCCACGGGGCGTGGGGATGCCGGATGGCTGACGGGCCGCGAGCCGCCGGGCCGCCCGCTCGAAATGCTCGGCCTCGGCCACGTGCGCGGCCTCGGCCGGGTAGCGGCCGCGGCGCGCTTCCACGGCGGCCCTGGCCTGGCGCAGGGCCTCGCTGAGGCCTTCGCCGTCCTCGCGCGGCGCGGCCGCGAGCAGTGCTCTGGCCAGCAGCAGTTCCGGCCAGCCGGGGTCGAGGTCCGCGCCGACGCGGCGATTGGTCGCCAGCACGTAGCGGATCTCCGTTGCCGCCGGGGACGGTTCGCCGCTGAGCAGCAACGCGTGGGCATGGACCAGCTGAATGCGCAGGGTGGCGGCGGCCGTCGCGCCAAACCGGCCGCGGCGGGCCGCCAGCACGGCCGCCGCCAGCGCGAGCGCCTCGGTGACCAGCTCGTGGCGTGGCCGGGTCAGGTCCTCCTCGGCGACCACGGGGTAGCGGCCGTGCTCGGCCTGCCAGCCACCCGGATCGGCCGGCACCGCCGCGGAGGCGCCGCCGCGGCCGACGCTGTCGGCCCCCTCCGCGGCCGACGACGTGTCCGACATGGCGGCCAGCGCCGTGGTGCTCGAGCGGTCGACGGCGAAGACCTCGCCGGGTCCGACGGGGTAGGCCCGCTCGGCGGCCCGCAGGAGGGTCTGGGCCAGGATCGCCTGCGCGATCCAGGTGAACGAGTGATCCGTTCCCCAGACCTCCTGGCGGACCGCCACCTCCTCGCGCGCGATGCGGCAGGCGCGGCGCAGGTTCTCCCACCCGCCGTGGTCGCGCAGCGCGATCGCGAAGTTGGCGTGCGCAGTGCTGGTGCGATGCGCCATGGCGCCGAGCATTGCCAGGCGGCGCCGCCACTCGACCTCGTAGCTCTGCACCGCCGCGTCCCGGTCGGCGGGCCCGCCGGAGAGCCGCACGTAGCGGGCGTGCAGCGCCTTGATGCTCATCAGTGTGGTGTCGCGTCCGTCGAGGACGGCGTCGGCGCGGGCGTGCAGCTCCTCCCAGACCCGCGCGGACTCGGCGACGGAACGGCTCCGGCTGCGCAGTTCCTCAAGGTTGTACTCGACCAGCAGCGCGAGCGAGCTCGTCGGCCCGAGCTGGTCGCAGACCATCAGATGCAGGTCGACGAGCGGCTTCGGGTCGGGCGCCATGTCCGAGCAGGTCAGCACCATCTGGACCCGACCGCGCAGCCGGCAGCCCAGCTCGCCACCGTCGCCTGGCCGCTCGCCGGCGCTCGCCGGCGGGGGGGTCACCGCGGGCCCCCGTCGCTCTGCGGGCCCCCGCCGGTCTGCCCGTCACGGTCGGCCAGCTTGCCGAGGACCGCCCGCAGCCGGGGCGCCAGTTCGTCGGCCATCCGGCGCCGTCTGTCGTCGGGCAGCCGCGGCAGCAGATGTTCCAGCTGGGTCAGCAGATCGACGAGGTCGGTGGTGATCTCGTCCGACTGCGACGGAGGCTGCGTGACCAGCGCCGCGAGGCCGCCGTGCACGGCGCCGAGTACGAGACCGGGCGCGATGCCGTCGGAGCCGAGCGCGGTGCGCACGACGGTCGTCAGCAGGTCGGTGACCTCGGCAAACCGGGCGTCGCGTGCGGACTCGCCGCCCAGTGCCGTGTCGGTGAGGCCCTGGCCTCCCGGCAGGGCCCCGCCCGGCCACGGGATCTCCAGACCGTCCACGCCCGCTGGCCCGACGTGGCCGGTGCCGGTGCCGGTGCCGGTGCCGCTGAGCGTGAGCAGGTCCTCGACGGCGGCGAGCGGCGGTGCGAACCCGGCGGCGCGCGCCAGCGGGCGCGCGCACACCGCCCAGTCGGCCAGGACGCGGACCAGGCCGGCCGCGGCCCGCCAGCGGTCGGTGACGGTCAGGTCGTCGAGCGCCTCCAGCCAGCCCTCGCGGTGCGGCCAGTAGCTCCACACCTTGGTCTCGGTCATGAGCAGGTCGACCACGCGCTCGCCGCGACGTCGCTCGTAGAGCGGCCATGGCGTCGCTGCCCGCAGCGCTCCGGCGAGCGACCCAGAACTCTTCGGGCTCACGAGGTAGTACAGCGTCGACGGCCGGCGCTGCCCGGCGGCGGCGGCGAGCGCGTCGCGCGCGAGACCGGCCGTCGATCCGCCGCTGGCGTCGAGGAACGTCGCCAGCGTCTCGTAGTACCTGGTCCTGGTCTGCCAGTTCAGTCGCTGCGAAGTCCCGCCCGCGTCCCGGCCGGCGTGGTCGGGCCGGAACCGTGCCGTCCGGTACCACCGCGCCACCGCGGTGTCCTCAAGCTCCGTCGTCAGTCGCACGATGGTTCCCCCGTCAGTCCCACCATGGCCACGTGCCACCGGTCCTCATCTCACCGGTCAGCATGCGGACGATATGTCCGTGGCAGTTAGTGCAACCTGGCGCGCAATGCTCGCCGAACCCGGATAATGCGCATATACGCCGAATCTCGTCGGACGGGTCGGGTGACGACGAACGGTCGCGGCAGTACCCGCCATACGTGCCTAGTGGCGGGCAGAAGTCATCATAGTGAAACCGGGATCATAGCCGGGCGGCAACGTCGGTCGACACGCGTCCTGTCGGTCGAGGCCGGCTTCCCGTCGGCTTTGGGACGAGGCCCACGTGGTGGAACCGACATCTACAACAGACGGTGGCGCGTCTGGCAGAGACGAACGCATGAGCGGCACGGAACTTGTTGCAGTGCACAACGAACTGCGCGCGTTGGCGCGCGGGCGCGGGCTGCGCGGGCCGAATCTCGACGCCAGGCTCGGGCCGTTGCTGCGCCGCCGCGCGGCCCTCGAGGGTCTCTCTGGTGCCTTGTTTCGCGCTCGGCTGGGGACCTGGCTCAGCGACCGGGTGGCGGCGCTGCCCGGAGATCTGCGCCTGGTCGCGGGAGTCGCCCTGGGGCTGGACCCGAACGCCGACCACCGGCTGTTGATGGACCGGCTCGGCTGGCTCTCCGTCGAGTTCGACCGGGATCCGCGCACCATCCGCCGCCGCAGCTACGAGGCGTTTCGACTGCTCTCCGAGACAATCGTCGCGGGCAGGGAGATCGCGGGCGGGGACGGCGGCCGGGTGGCGGTCGCGACGCAGGTCCCGGCGCGTGGGGCGGCAGGCTGGTATGTGGAGAGCGTGTGGGCGCTCATGCGGCTCGACGGGCCGTCGCCCGAGCTGATCGAGTGTAGGCGGATCGTCGCGGTCGAGGACGGCCTCACGGAGGTGGTCCTGTCGATGAGCCTGCCACGACCGCCCGATGCGCCGTCCAGTCCCCGCGACCTCGGCGTGGACGTCGTCTTCGGCGGCCGGATCGTGCGAGTAGACCGGCGGGGCGAGAGTCATTTCTCCCCGGTGCTGCGGCTGCCGCACCCGCTGGACACGGACGAGCGGCACGAGTTCGGGTTCTCCTGGCGAGTGCCACCCGGGCAGCCGATCGTGCCGCACTATGCGATGAGCCCGACGATCCGCTGCGACGAGCTGGAGCTGCGGGTACGGTTCCCCGACGGCGCCGAGCCCACGGTGCAGCGCCTGGATGGCCTGCCGCTGCGCGCGGTCGAGGACCCTGCGATCGACCTGCCAGTCGTGCCGCTGGATGGCGCGGGCGAGGTGGCCGCCAGCTTTGGCCACCTCGCCCTCGGCCTGTGCTACGGCCTGCGGTGGACCTGAACGGTGTCAGACGTCAGACGTCAGACGGTCTGCGTCCGTGTCTCAGCGGCCTGGCCTGTTCGTCGTGGTTCCTCGTTCTCGCGGTCGTCGCCGTTGCAACCCATCTTCGCGCCCCCGTTCGCGTGCCCGGTCGGCACTGCGCCGACTGGGCTGCCGAGCGCCCGGCACGAGTGACGGGCGATGCCTCCCCGTATAAGGCACCGATCGTCCTCGCGGGCCGTGGCGCTGCCTCGATGCTCCGTTGGCACGGACCATCGAGAGCCACAGCGGTGACCATGACTTCGCGTCGCGGCCAGGGCTCCCAGCTACTAATTGCAGGACAAGCGTGCGCCTGTCACATCGAGATACGTGAGACAAGACTTGGACAATTTGGCCCGAAAGTCGGGCCAAGCCGACGGACCTGCGGGCTCGGGTGGTCAAAAAGTGGCCATGCCGGGATGGGGGTCGGCTGTCCCGTGACCGCCGCCGGTCAGCGGAGCCGGGCCGCCAGAAGGCAGGCGTCGGTCGCTCGCCGGAAGCCCGGTGAGGCCGCCGCACGGTCGGGCGCGCTGCCGTCTGGCTCGCCACCGCGGCGAGGGCGGTGACCGGACAGGTCGGCAAGGAGCGCATCGCAGGCGGCGACGACGGGTGGGACGGTGCCGGCAGTCGAGGATCCGGCGCCGCGCGCGTCTCCGTCTCCGTCTCCGCTATCGCTGTCGCCTTGACTGCTCTCACCTTGACCGCTGTCGGCATGACCGCCAGCGCCCGAGGAGTATGGGCCGAACGCCCTCGAGGCGGCGGCCGCCAGGGCGTCGAGACGTTCGGCGAGCGGTGCGTCCGACAGGTCGACCAGGCCGGCCGAGTAGAACACGATGGTCGCGCCGACCGGCATGGTGACCGTGCTCTGCGCGTACGCGGTGCCCGCGCGGCCGCCTGGGCCGCCGGCGGTGCCGCCGCCGGTGATGCTGAAACCGGGGCCAGCGCCCGGCGCGGCCGCGAGCAGCGGCCCGTGGACGTCGCCGAGGAACGACACACCGCCGTCGGGAGCGACTAGTACCGGCGGGGGATGGCCGGCGTTGCACCAGGTCAGCTGGCCGGTCGGGATGTCGAGCCGGGCCGTGATCGCCGAAGTGAGCGTCCGGTGGCCGCCGGCGATCAGCAGGTCCCCGAGCAAGGTAGTGATCTCGGACGGCGCCAGGTCGAGCAAGGCGTAGGCACGGGCGGCATGGCAGAGCTCGGCCGTGAGCGCCGCGGTGGTCGGTCCGTGGCCACCGACATCACCGAGGTCGAGGAACGCCGTGTCCACCGAGAGCGCGGTGACGTCATACCAGTCCCCGCCGACGCGATCCGGGTCGCTCGCCGCCGCCCGCCGAGCGGCCAGGTCCAGGCCCGGCAGGACCGGGAGGCGCCTGGGCGGCAACGACTCCCAGACCGAGCGCGCCGCGGCGAGCTCCACGGCCCGCCCGCTGGGGAAAGGCCCCGCCGGCGAGCCGGCGGCGTCCTGGCTGACCGGCCGACCCGACACCGTGGCCCGCGCCGGGGTGGCCGGGCGGTGGGTGTCGGCGGCCACGGCGGCAAGCGCGCCCGGAAGTTCCTGCGCGACCGCCGCCGAGACGGTCTCGGCGAGGGCCTGCTCCAGCGCGGTGGCGAGGCCGCCCGCCATCAGGTCGGTGACCGACTCATTGATCGACTCGGCGAGTGCGTCGGTAAGCGACTCGGCCACCGCCTCGCCCAGTGCCGCCGCGATGATGGCGTCCACCACCGTGTGTGAGGCCCCGCCCGTGACGCTGCCGGCGGGGCCAGCAGTGGCGGCAGTGGCGGGCGAGCCGTGGCGGGCCGGGGTGCCCGCCCCGCTGCTCTCGCCCGCTGGGCCGGGAGCGCCCGCTGCGCCGGCAGCGCCCGCTGGGCCGGCAGCGCCCGCTGCGCCGGCAGCGGTGCCTGCGTCCGTGGGCGTGGTGAGCGCGGGTCGCGCGTCGGCCCGCTTGCGAGCCTTCTTTTCGAGCTTGGCGGATCGCTTGCCGTGTTGCTTGCCGGTCTGCTTGCCGCCGCGCGACTTCTTCGCCGCGTCGGCCGGCGTCGCGGCCGGCCAGTCCGAATCCGCGCTCGGGCCGTCGCGGCCGGCCTTATGGGCGCTCTTGGTCGCTGCTCGTCCCATGCCCACCCCGGTTGAGTCGGTTCCGCCCGACTGCCGGGGTACCCGGCCCACCCGCAGAAAACCGCGGTCGCCAGCCATCCGAAGTCACCGACAGCCACCAGCAGTCGCCGGCAGCTACCGGTCAGGGGTCATTCCTTGGACGGTGCGGGCCGTGACCGGACGGACCTGGGATTACTTCGTGGTGCTGGCGCGATACTCCAGGCATGGAACGCCTCTCGGGAGACCGCCTCGAAGCGTCGTCGTCGGCCGCCCGCACGGGCACGGGCACGGATGGGGACGGCGAGGCGGCGGCGTGCCGGATACCCGGGTCTGCTGGCGGCGGTACCGCCTTGGGCGACGGGGCGGCGCCCAAGACGGCTCGGCCGGCCGGTACGGCCGAGCGGGTCGGCGAGTTGGTGGTGCCGGTCGCGCCGGCCGTCGTGGTGCCGGCGGCGCTGGTGCGGCTCGACGAACGGCCCTCGCGTGGGGACGCGGACGCGCCGGTGGTGCTGGTCGAGTACGGGGACTTCCAGTGTCCGTACTGTGCGCAGGCGGCGCCGGTGCTGCACGCGCTGATCGAGTCGGAGGGTGCGCTGGTCCGGTACGAGTTCCGGCATTTCCCGGTGTTCGAGATCCATCCGTATGCGCTGACGGCGGCGCTCGCCGCTGAGGCCGCACACGCCTATGGCCGGTTCTGGGAGATGCACGACCTGCTGTTCGCCCACCAGGACCGGCTCAAGGACGTCGACCTGCGGATGCGCGCCGAGCGGCTCGGCCTGGACCCGGACCTCGTCGTCGGCGACGCGGCGCAGCCCTACGGCGACGCCGTCGAGGCGGACTACGAGCGGGGCGTCGCCGAGGGGGTGCGCGGCACCCCGACGCTGCTCATCAACGGCCAGATGTTCCGCGGGCGCCCGGAGCTGCCGGCGTTGCGGCGCGCGGTCCGGGTGGCTGCGACGTCCGCTCCGGTGACGGCGCCGGAACCCGTGCCGTCACCGGTGCCGGTTCCGGTGCCGGCACTGGCCGGATCGGCCGGGACGCTGTTCGCGGACGCGGATGCGGACGGCAACGGGAGCGGCAACGTCGCGGCGGCCGGGGGCGGTACGACGGGCGTCGGCGGGCCAGTCGCCGGGCGAGCCCGCTGGCGCGGATTCTTGTCCGCGCGTCGCTGACGCCGCCTGGCGCGCCACGGGGCCTGGCGGTGGCGGAAAGCCCTGTGGTGATTCAGGTCCAGCGCGCGGGGACCGTCGGCGGCCGCCACGGGCGGGGCGGGAGCGGCGGCGGGAGCCCGTCGCTGTCGGGGGAGCACAGTGGCATGCGTTGGCCGAGGTAGCGCAGCAGGAAACTGCCCAGCGTCGCGGCGATCAGCGAGCCGACCAGGATGCCGATCTTGGCCTGGTCGCGCAGCGCCTCGTCGTCGAACGCGAGCTGGGTGATGAACAGCGAGATCGTGAAGCCGATCCCGGCGAGCACGGCCGCGCCGATCACGTGCCCGTAGCGGACCTGGCCGGGCAGCACGCCGAGCCCGGCGCGCACAGCGCAGGTCGCGGCCAGGCTGATGCCGACCGCATTGCCGATCAGCAGCGCCGCCGCGACACCATGCGTCACCGGTGAGCTCGCCGCCGCCCGTAGCGCCTCGCCGTTCAGGCTCACCCCGGCGTTCGCCAGCCCGAACAGCGGAACGACGACGAAGGCGCTGACCGGGTGCAGCAGGTGCTGCAGCCGCTCGTTCGGCGCGACCGCCGCGCGCGCCGCCGACACGGCGAGCGCCGAGCGCGACGCCGTCGAGTCCTCCTGCAGCGCCCGCACGAACACCGGCACGTTGTCGACCTGCTCCCGCCGGGGCGCGAACGCCGGCACCAGCAGCCCGATCAGCACCCCGGCGAGCGTCGCGTGCACTCCGGAGGCGTGCACGGCCAGCCACAGCAGCCCGGTGGCGATCAGGTACGGCGTGAGCTGCCAGACCCCCATCCAGCGCAGCACGAGCACCGCGGCCACCGCGACGGCGGCCAGGGCCAGCGCCATGACGTCGATGTGCTTCGAGTAGAAGACGGCGACGACGCTGATCGCGCCGATGTCGTCGACGACCGCCAGCGTCAGCATGAACAGCCGCAGCCTGTCCGGGCAGCGCGGCCCGAACAGCGCGAGGATCCCGAGGACGAACGCCGTGTCGGTCGACATCGCGATGCCCCAGCCCGCTCCGCCCGCGCCGGACCGGTTGAACAGCCAGTAGACCAGCACCGGGGCCGCCAGCCCGCCGACCGCGCCCAGCGCCGGCACCGCCACCGACCGCCGGTCCCGCAGCTCCCCGGTCGTCGCCTCCCGGCTGATCTCCAGCCCGACGACCATGAAGAAGATCGCCATCAGGCCGTCGTTCACCCAGTCGTGCAACGTGAGATGCAGCGAGGCGCCGCCGAGGGCGAGCGTCGTCGACGTCTCCCAGAAGTGCTCGTAGCTCGACGACCAGGGCGAGTTCGCCCAGAGCAGGGCGACGATCGTCGAGACGAGGAGCAGGACGGCGCTGCCCGCCTCGGTGGCCAGGAACTCCCGCACGGCCGGCGCCGGCCCCGGAATGCTCACCCGCAGCGCCGGCCCCGGCCGCGGCGGCGCCGTCACCGCCCACCACCCGTCTGCCGCGCCGCTGACACCGACCGTGCCCGCCGCCGCCCGAGGATCACTGCCCTCCCACTCATCGGCAAAGCGCCGCACCGCGAACGCCGGTCACCGTCATCGAGGTCGCTTCGAGCGTATCGACCGGGCTGTGGCTCGTGCGTATTGGCGCGCGACGCGTCCGAGGCGGATGCTCCAGCTACTCCGCCGGGATGATCATCGGGACGAACCGGCGGTCCCGGATGGTGTAGATGACGGCCGACGGGGCGCGGCGGTCGCCGAAGGCGTCGAAGGCGACCTGGCCCGTGACGCCGGCGAACGAGCCACGGGCGACCTGGGTGGCGATCGCGGCCCTGGTCGCGTCGTCGATGGCCACCCGGCCGGGCAGCACGGCGGCGGCGGCGCGTAGCAGCGCGCGGGCCGAGTCGTAGGCGTAGGCAGCCAGCGCGGGGATCATGTCCGCTTCCTGGCCGGCCGTCGCCGGCGGCTCGTCGCCGTCGCCGGGCACGCCCGCCACGCCCGGCACGTCCGATGCGCCCGCGTCGGACCCGCCGGCCTGGGGAATGACTGTGGCGGGGCCGGCGCCTGGCGCCGCCGTCGAGCCTGCTGCATCAGGCGGCGCGGACGTTGGCGTCGCCGCCGGCGACTCGGTGACCTTGTCGGGCGTGGCTGGTTGCTCCGGGCCGCCGGCTACGGGTCCCCAGCGCTTGAGGTAGTCGGCGGCAAAGGCCCCGGCAGCGGGCAGCCGGGACAGCGGCACCGCGAGGTCGGTTGCCACGTCGCCTTCAGCCGCCTCACCCGCCGAGTCGAGATAGCGGGCGCTGAGCATGGCATCGGTACCCATGAGCGGGACCGTGAGGTCTTCGGCGGCCATCCGTTGACGCAGCGCGCTCGCGAACAGATAGCCGGTGGTGGTGTAGATGAGGTCGGGTCTGAGCTCCCGGATGCCCTCGAGCACCTCCTGAATCTCGTCCCCGTCGGCACCGTCGCCCGCCACCTGGTAGGTGGTCAGTACCTGGGCTCCGGCGCCGACCGCGTAGTTTGCGAAACGCCCGGCAAGCGTGTCCCCGAAGCGGGGTCCGCCGTCGACGACGAGGATCCTGGTCCGACCCCGGGTGTGTACGGCGTAGTCGGCACCCACCTCGGCCTGCAGGGAGTCGCTGCCGCTGAGCCGGAAGTAGCGGTCATAGGGACGCTTGCGGCCGGGAGCCGGCTCGTCCTGGGCTGTCAGTTCCGGCGCGCTGTTGGACGGCGAGACCACCGGGACACCGCCGGCGTCCAGCACCGGCAGCGCGATGCGGGCGACGGTTGAGCTCAGCGGCCCCACAACCCCGATCAGCGACGAGTCCTTGGAGAACGCCTCGGCGGCCGCCGCGCCGCCATCGGGCCGGGACAGGTCATCCTTGGCGACCAGCTCGACCTTCCAGCCTGGAATCGCCTCGGACTTGTTGTACTCGTCGACAGCGAGCGCCACCGCGTTGCGCACGGCGTCACCGATGTTGCCGAGATCGTCCGACAGCGGCGCCATCACCCCGAGCCGCGCCACCCACGGTCCGCCGGGGCTGCCCCCACCGCCGCGGCCGTCACGCAGCTCGAGCAGTCCGAGGGTGAGGCCCGTCGGAAGGGCGACCAGCAAGGCTAGGACCCCGGCCAGCAACGCCCGTCCGCGCCGCGTCCCGCGCTGGCAGCCGACCCAGGCCGCCGTCGCCCGCGCCTGGCGCCCGACCCACCGCCACGCCGTCGCGAGCCATACCTTGGCGATCTGCCAGCCCGGCACCAGCGGCCCGTCCGGATCGACGCCGCCGCCGACCACCGGATCGGAGGCGACGATCTCACCGCTGCGGCCGCCTCCGGCCAGCCACCGCACCATCCGTCGCGGCAACGAGCCATCCCCGCCACCGCCACCACGGGTGCCTTCTGGAGCGCCGCCGCTGGCACCTCCGACGGCACCGCCGCCAACGGCCGCGTCGTCGTAGTTACCTGGACCTGGCCCAGGACGCGGGACTGAGCCCTCGTCTGCGGCACCCGCGCCGTCCGCCTCACCACCCGGCGGCTCCCCGGACCCGCCGCCGGGCCTGCCGTCGGAGGTCACTGGCCGGGCAGAGCCTCCCCGGACAGGACCGCCTCGGCGACCGCGCGCATCGTGCGGCGCTGGTTCATCGAGGTCCGTTGGATCCAGCGGAACGCGTCCGGCTCCGTCATCTTGTGCTCGGTCTGCAGCACGCCCTTCGCCCGCTCGATGATCTTACGAGCCTCCAGCCGGCCCTGCAGGTCCTCGACCTCGGCCTCCAGGCTCACGATCTCCGTGAACCGGCTCATCGCCATCTCGATCGTCGGCAGCAGGTCCTTCTTCTGGAACGGCTTGACGACGTAGGCCATCGCGCCCGCCTC
>Ga0068859_100000859_pt1 | contig 30939 bp, 28 predicted proteins | sample KBSSwiS22_FD_66585 | JGI IMG/M metagenome (GOLD analysis project Ga0068859, IMG submission 66585) | Switchgrass rhizosphere microbial communities from Kellogg Biological Station, Michigan, USA - KBS Switchgrass S2-2 | ecosystem: Host-associated > Plants > Roots > Rhizosphere > Soil ...
CTCTTGTATTTTCTTAGTGTAAAGTAACACAAAAATTGTTCCGATAGCAATTAATGCAGTTGAAATATCTGTTATACTTTTTCGGGTAATAACAATTACGGCACCCACTAAAGCACCCACAACTGCGGCAGTAATGCCATCCACAAATGCTTTTATCGGTTTGTTTTTTGCAATCTTGTGAAAGTAAGGAGCGGGGATGACAGTAAATAAATAACAGGGTAAAAAAGTTGCCAATGCGGCAACACAGGCGCCTGGAAAGCCGGCGACAAGGTATCCAATAAAGCCAACGGTAATAACCACCGGGCCGGGCGTGATCATGGCTACAGCAACAGCATCTACAAATTGTTGTTCGGTAAGCCAATGATTTTCTATTACCACACCACTATGTAAAAAAGGAACAATAGCCAGGCCGCTGCCAAAAACAAAAGCACCTGCTTTTGTAAAAAAGATCGCAATTTTTTGCAGTGTGGAATATTGGAAATCCCAAAAGCCAATTTGCAGCAGTATCAATGAATTGGCCACTTTATTGCCGGAAAATTTGGGAGGTGCTTTTACAAACATGTATAATAAGCCAGCTCCCACAAACAATAAAATATTTTCCTGCTCTGTAATAAAAGTGATCACTGCCGCGGTTATAAAAAATAACCATAGTAACCAGTTTGTTTTAAAAGATTGAATGTTGAATTTGCCAACAGACTTAACCGTTAGTTTATATGAACTGATTACAATAATACCAATAACAGCAGCACCAACACCATAAAAAACTGCCTGCATCCACGGAAGGCCGCCAAATAATTTATATGCAATACCCAGCAGTACTACCATAATAAATGAGGGCAATACAAATGCCAGCCCGGCTAAAGTTGCACCAACAATGCGGTGATGCACAAAACCTAAATAAATGCTGAGCTGTGCGGCAAGAGGACCGGGCGCTAATTGTGCTAAAGCAAGGCCTTGTTTATATTCATCTTCGGAGATCCATTTTTTATTTTCCACAAGGTCTTTATGCATGTAACCAACCAGCGCAACGGGGCCTCCAAAACCTGTTGTACCAAGTTTTAAAAAATATACTGCTAAATCACGGAGAGAATAATTTGTTTTGTTCATACTTTTAAATCGGGATTCCAGTTGTGCCTTTCGTCAGCAACATATTTAGCCCAACTGTATAGTGCGTCATAAATTTTCATTCCTGTTTTCAACATTTCATGATCATCGGTGATGTTGTAAGATAAACCTGCGGAAATAGCCCAAAGCCCTGCGGCCTGTGGTGCAATATCAAACCGGTCAGTATCTGCGCCACGAACAATTACTGCTAATTGAAATAAAGCATGATCACTCAACTGGTGTTTTTTAATGATAGTATCAAAAGTGCAAAACTCTCCATCATGAGAATATTCCACTTTGGGAATGTCGAAAGGAATGGCATCTAATTCTTTTGATTTGGCGAGCACCTGGTTCGTGGGCACATAAATAAACTCAGCATCTTTATCTACAAAATTTTTGATGAGCCATGGACAGGCTATCCTGTCTATTTTTGGGCGTTCTCTTGTTATCCATTTCATAAAAACACTTTTTTGAAATGTAAAGTTGCTGCAACGATCAATACAAAAATAGGATGCAATTAACCTTTTGTACCTGGTTTACTTTTTGCTAATTCTTTTTTATAAGCCGAAGGATTTTTACCCAGGTGTTGTTTAAAAATTCTTGTAAAATGACTTTGATCTGAAAAGCCTGTGAGATAAGCTATTTCAGTTAGTGAATATGTACCCTGATTAATTAATTCAATAGCTTTTTCAATCCGCAGTTTTCTTATATACTCACCAAAGGAAAGGTTATTAAAGTGTTTGGAAAATTCTCTGGATAAGTAGGCGGGATGAATATCAAGACTTTTAGAAACGTCGGTTAAACTTAAATTAGTATCAACATGGTCTTGTATAATTTCTTTCAACTCCTTTACCCAGGCGGGAATTTTTTTCTGTGAAGATTTTTGCAGGATGATCTTGTTCAGCACATCAACAAATAAGTGTTCAACGGGATTTTGCGTATGCTTTTCATTTTGCAGGTGTTTTGCCCAACTGTACAGTGCATCATAGATCATCATCCCTTTTTCAAGCAGCTCATGATCATTCTTAACATTGTAAGCAAGCCCTGCAGATATGGCCCATAAGCCCGATGACTGGCTTGCTAAATGATGCCTGTCGGTATCTGCAGCTCGTACAATTATGGCTAACGTATGAATAGCAGGATCGTCTATTTTATATTTTTCTACAAAATAATCAAAACTGCATTTGTCTTTGTGATGAGAAAATTCAACACCGGGAATATCAAAGGGAATAGCATTTAATTTGGCGGCTTCGGTTTCAACCTTATCGTAAGGAACATAAATAAATTCAGCTTCTTTGTCAATGAAATTTTTAATTAACCAGGGACAGGCTATCCTGTCAATTTTTGGCCGTTCCCTTGTTATCCATTTCATTTTACAACAATAAGAAATTATTTAAAATTTAGCGGAACTACAATATACGCTTATATAAAAGTTCAATAAAGGCATGCCGCTGAAGAGTGCGACGCCAATAAAGTTAAAGAGAATTACAAAAGCTCGTTACAAAAAAGTCGTTCAATGAGCAACGCTCATATTATTCGCTTCAATCTCCTCCATTTCCCCCTTTAGGGGATAGGGGCTACAAAAATATCGCCCTGTAAATTGTGATCAATCCGCAAATAATTACCACCACACCAACAGCAACAAACATTTTTTTCTGAGGTAGTTTAGCAGTAAGCATTGCAGAAAATGGCGCCGTGACAATACCACCGATGAGAAGGCCTGCAACCACATTCCAGTGAGAAATACCAATTTGTACGATAAACGTAACTGCACTGGCTACAGTAAGAATACATTTTGCTACAGTGGAACTACCAATGACAAACCTTGGTGTATGACCATTTTTTATAAACGTTCCGGTTACTAAAGGCCCCCAACCACCACCACCAAAAGAATCGATAAAGCCACCGATTAAACCTAATACAGTGATATTGCTTTTTTTCTTTTGCTGGCTGATCTTTTTCTTTTTAAAAGCGTTCTGCAAAATTTTTATACCAAGGTAAATAGTATATGCAGCAATAAAAGGCTTGGTAACCTTTGCATATTTTTCTCCAACATAAATAAGTAGTAAAGCACCAAGTACAGCACCTATGATTGCAGGAATAGCCAATGCCTTAACCAGTTTTTTATTTACATTACCCAATTGCCAATGGCTGATAGAACCTGCGGCACTTGTAAATGCTTCCGCAGAATGTATGCTGGCACTTACCACAGGCGGCGGAACATTTAATATTAATAAAAGTGAAGTACAGATAACACCATAACCCATGCCCATTGAACCTGCAACGATCTCTGCTCCAAAACCTACGAGCAGCATCCAATAAAATAAGTAATGATCTTTTTGTAAAGCATCCTGCAAAGCAGTTAATTGTTCTGCTGATAAAAAAAGATACGTGGATAATGCTACCAGTAAAACAAGAAAGACAGCCACCATGTATTTATTCATCACTTTTCTCCTGGAGGACGAAAGCTCCTGTTCTGCCGCCACCACTTCTTTTGAAAGTGTGATCTCTTCTATTGTTTCTTCTGGTGTATGATCTGTCATCAGTATTATTTTTTCGAAAGATTTTTAGTGAGTTCGTTCAGTTGCTTTACTTTTTCTGTAAAGTCGCCGCTCATTTTGTTACGGATATTTTGCATGTTGGTGAGCAGGTCATCAATATCATCGGGAAATGTTTCATTTAAAACTTCCTTTACCCTTTTTGCAATAGTGGGTGATTTTCCATTGGTGCTGATGGCAATTTTTAAATTTCCTTTTGTTACCACTGAGCTTAAATAAAAATCGCATAGCTCAGGTTTGTCGGCAGCATTCACTAAGATTTTTTTACTTTTAGCATCCTGCACTATTTGTTTGCTTACAACAAGATCGTTAATGGCTGCGATGACAATATCGATATTGTTTAAGTCATTAGTGTCGTAAGGTTTTTCTATCAATACAATATTGGGGTATGATTTAGCCACATCTTTTATTGCATCACTAATCTGTGTAGCTACTAAAGTAATAGCTGTGGCTGGTGAATTGCTGAGCACAGCTTGTAATTTTTCCATACCTGCGTAACCGCCACCAACAATCAGCAGGCGAAGGTTTTCTAATTTTAAGAAAACAGGAAATAATGTATTACTGTTTTGCATGCAGAGAAATGGTTTTATAAAAAGTTAGCGTTAAAATATGCTGAGAAACATTTGCGGGCAAACGCAGCCACATGTAACCTGCCTGCAATTGCGTGGGCTTATTAAAAAAATACACCGCATTTATAATAAGCCGGTTTTGATCGAAATGCCAATTGTTGTTGCTATGCTGCTGCATGTATTCATCTGCTACAAGCAAAGCCCACTTACTGGAAATTTGCTGCAGCAATTGTGGTTTGATCCTGTAGCGGAATGCATGATAACCAGCTTTTTCATTTGTAGCTGCAAAGGTGCGTTCTTCTGACCTTACTCTTAATTGCCATTGTTGATTTTTTGTAGCAGTTTTATAATTTACTTCCTGCCACCAGCGGAATTCTTTTGCAAATTCATCATTTTCTTTTGTGAATGAAGTACGGGTAAAAGAAAATGCAGCGCCTGCTGTAGCACTCCAGTTGGGAGTAAAAAAATACCGGAGGCCAAAGCGGTGTAAATGCTGCAATGCAGAGGGAGTATTTCCTAAGGTTCTGTAATTAATATCATTTTGTATCTGCCAATGGTTATTAAGTTGCAGGGGTAAATGCACACTTAACCACGTGCCCGTGGAAGGCCTTTGACCCTGGGCAATAAAAGATATAAATAGCGACGGTATAATGAACTTTACTCTCCTCACCTCAAATTTTGCGCTAAGGTAATGCAAAATTTATTAGTCCACAAAAATAATAGACTAATATTTCAATTAACAGAAATATTAACGAATTTGGCAGACTAAATAGTGGAAATAATACCAGGACCAGGAAAAAAAATCCTTTTTTACGCTCTATGGGGGAGATATTTTTTGTGGATCAATACTCCATTTTTTCTATCCATTCTTTAGCATGCCTTGCAGCATAAGAAATGATGATATTGGCGCCGCCGCGTTTTAAGGAAGTCCACACTTCCAGGTGAGCTTTATCTCTTTCAACAAGGTTATTTTGCGCCAGCAATTCAATACTTTGATATTCGCCACTAACATGATAGGCAGCCAATGGATGTTTAATCATTGTGCTTAATTCGGTGATCACATCCAAATAAGGAAGGGAAGGTTTTACCATCACTATGTCTGCACCTTCTTCAATATCTCTTAATGTGGAAAGTATAGCATCATTTTTATTGAACAAAGAAGATTGATACGTTTTTCTGTCTTGTATATTGCAATTATTGCCGGGTGTACTTTTACAGGCATCCCTGAAAGGCCCGTAAAACTGCGAACTGAATTTTGCGGAATAACTCATGATGCTTATATCATCCAGTTGGTTTTCATTCAAGGTGTCTCTTATAGCACCAATTCTTCCATCCATCATGTCGCTGGGTGCAATACAATCGGCGCCGGCTTTAGCTACCAGTAACGCATACCTGCTTAATTCTTTTACAGATTCATCATTTAAAACTTTATCACGTGCAGCATTTAAAATACCACAATGACCATGTGATGTGTAAGCGCATAAGCAAAGATCGGCAGCGATCCATACCGTATTGCCAAATTTTTTCTTTATTTCCCTGAGCGTATTTACTATAAAATGATAGTCAAAATTGTTCATGCTTTTTTTAGCCGGAACCGGGAAAAGCAAAAATTTACTGATGCCTTTTTGCAGGTCACTTTCTATTTGTAATAATATTGAATGTATAGTGTCAGCATTGATCTCATTCAGGCTGGTAATGGGTGTGGGGTTACTAATACTTTCATCCACAAATAATGGTTGAATAAAATCTTTATGGTTTAACTGTACTGTTGCAGCTAATTCACGGATATGTTGATTAGCCCTTATTCTGCGGCGGTTGTTGTAATAAAAATCGTTCAAGGATTGTTTGTTTTGTTATGGATAATGGCGATAGAACCGGCGGTAAAGTTACGCTAAAATGCAAAACTACCGGCTTTCTGCAAAACCGGGTAGTGTCTCAGTTTGAAATTTCTGCAATTATTATTTCATTTTGTCAAGACTATCAATTGAAGATTGAATATCTGTTAACCGGGCATAAACGATTCCAAGTTGCTTCTTTTTAGCCTCTGCGCTGTCGTAAACTTCTTTTTGCAGGTAGCCGCCTATCCTTTCGGTTATATTATTAGCGCTATCCTTTAGGATTTTTTGTTCGTTCAAAAGTTTTGTTCTCACTTCATTACGATTGCATCCGCAAGTGAACAGGATGAGCATGCATAAAACGGCTGAATATTTCATATAAATTTTTAATTGAAGTTAGAAAAAAAATCAGCATCTGCAAGAGGTGAAAGATAACAGGTAGTGTAACTGACAACAACCTGGTTAAGATCAGCTTATTTCCTGTAAGCTGTCTTTTGTTTTGCTGATCGTTTCATCTAAGTCGGCATACGACAATGCGTTGTTAAGAAACCAGCTTTCAAAAGCAGAAGGAGGGAGGTAAACACCTCTTTTCAGCATGGCATGAAAATATTTTTTAAACAGGTCATTATTGGCAGAAGCGGCACTAGCAAAATCGGTAACGGGATGGTCACTGAAATGAATGCTGATCATAGAACCCAGTTGGTTGATGATATAAGGCTGGCCCCAGGCTTTCAGCACTTCGTTCAATCCATTTTTTAAATAGATGGTTTTTTGTTCCAGTTCAGTATAGATAGCCGGGTTATTCTTTAATTCTGTGAGCATGGTAAATCCTGCGATCATGGCAATGGGATTACCACTTAATGTGCCCGCCTGGTACACATTGCCCAGTGGTGCAATATGCTCCATGATCTCTCTTTTACCACCAAATGCACCAACCGGCATACCGCCACCAATTACTTTACCGTATGTAACTAAATCGGCTTTGATGTTCAATTTTTCCTGGGCACCGCCAGCGCATAGACGAAAACCTGTCATTACTTCATCAAAAATGAAAACGATATTTTCTTCATCACAAATTTTTCTCAGGCCTTCTAAAAATCCTTGCTGTGGTAAAATGCAACCCATATTACCTGCAACAGGTTCAACGAAGATAGCAGCAATTTCATTTTTATTTTCGGCAACTAATTTTTTCACCGCATCAATATCATTGTAAGGCGCCGTTAATGTATCATTGGCCACACCTGCAGTTACGCCCGGTACTGTTTGAATATTAAATGTTGCCACACCACTGCCTGCCTTTACTAAAAAAGAATCGGCATGGCCGTGATAATGTCCTTCAAATTTGATGAACTTATTTTTTCCGGTGTATCCTCTTGCTAAACGAAGGGCACTCATGCAGGCTTCGGTACCGCTGCTTACCATACGAATCATATCCACATTAGGTACCATGCTGATGATAAGTTCAGCCATTTCAATTTCCAGTTCTGTTGGTGCACCAAAAGAGGTGGAGCCTAAAGCTTTTTCCTGGATGGCTTTTACCACGGGTTCATACGCATGACCCAATATCATTGGTCCCCATGAAGCGATGTAATCGATGTATTTGTTCCCATCTGCATCGTATAGGTAAGCACCCTTCGCATTCGTCATAAACACTGGCGTTCCGCCTACGCTTTTGAATGCACGTACAGGGGAGTTTACGCCACCGGGGATAGATTTTTTTGCTCTTTCGAAAAGTTCTTCACTTTTGTTATACATGGGGAATTATTTTGTAATCAACGTTAATTCAGAACGATATTGTTTATTTTTTGAGTCAGTAATTTAAGGTTTTCTTTTTTTATATCATTCAGTGCTATCTGCTCAAGGTATTTGAAAATTTTGTTGTCAGGAATTACATCAGATATACCAATACACCAAACAATCTTTTTATCAGTTATTTGGGGATCTGTCAATGTTGTCAAATATAGATTCTTTCCAACAGGTTTCCATAGTGATACTAACTGAATAATTTCATCAAACCACCAATCGTTTGAAATATCAACAGGTCCAACTAGTTGCCATCCATTTTTTTCAAATTCATTTACCAGCTTTTCAACTCTTGCTTCCATTTGAAATTTATAAAGAGGTAATGTCTTATGTTTCTGTTAGAAAGTGGCGATTGATAAAATTATTCACCATTCACGACAGCAGTTTAACAGCATCCTTTGCAAAGTAAGTTGCAATCAGATCTGCGCCAGCTCTTTTAAACGATGTTAATGTTTCCAATATCGCTTTGTCTTCATCAATCCATCCCATTTTTGCTGCTGCTTTTATCATGGCATATTCGCCGCTGATATTGTACACACTAACGGGAACGTTTACAGCATTTTTCACTTCTCTCACAATATCCAAATAAGGCAATCCGGGTTTCACCATTACAATGTCTGCACCTTCTTCTACATCCATCAGGGCTTCTTTCACTGCTTCAATGCGGTTGCTGTAATCCATCTGGTAAGTTTTTTTATCACCAAAGCCCGGCGCACTATCCAACGCATCGCGGAATGGACCATAAAAACAAGAAGCATATTTAGCACTGTATGCCATGATACCTGTATTGGTAAAATTATTTTCTTCCAATGCTTTCCTGATAGCACCAATGCGGCCATCCATCATATCGCTGGGTGCAACAAAATCGGCACCGGCTTGTGCATGGCTTACACTCATTTGTGCTAACACTTCCACTGTTGGGTCATTTACGATTTGCCCGTTCTCTACAATACCATCATGACCATAAGAAGAAAATGGATCCAGTGCAACGTCAGTCATCACCAGCATTTCTGGTACGGCATCTTTAATGGCTTTAATACTTCTCTGCATTAAACCATTTGGATTTATTGCTTCTGTTCCTTTATTATCTTTTAATTCGTCTTTTGATTTTACAAAGAGTAGTACAGATTTTATGCCCATGCTCCAGAGTTCTTTTACTTCTTTAACAGTATTGTCTATGCTGTAACGGAAATAATTTGGCATAGAAGCAATTTCCTGCTTAATGTTTTCGCCTTCTGTTATAAATAGAGGAACGATAAAATCGTTTGGGGTAAGTATTGTTTCTGCAACCATTGCACGAATGGCCGGAGATACTCTTAATATTCTGTTTCTTCTTTGCAAGTACATGAGCGAATGTTTGATTTTAAAGTAACTATATAATTTTTTGGAGGCCTCTTTTAATCAACCGCCGACGGGGCTTGTAGCCGCCGTCGGGGTTTTAGCAAGAGTTCGTTCTTTTTGCCCAGGCATTTTTTTCTTCCTCAGAAATTTCCGCTAACCAATCTCTTGGATGCAAGCAAACCTGTTGCAATTTATCTTCTTCACTTCCCGGACTTGGTTGATAATTATATTCAAAACGTACTGTCGGCGGCAGACTCATTAAAATACTTTCAATTCTGCCGTTTGTTTTTAATCCGAATAAAGTACCACGGTCATGCACTAAATTAAATTCTACATAACGCCCTCTTCTTATTTCCTGCCAGTATTTATTTTCCGGAGTGTAAACCATTGCTTTTCTTTTTTCAACAATGGGAATATAGGCTTTGATAAAAGCTTCTCCGCATGTTTTAGCAAGATTGATCCAAAAATGCACATCCTGTTTTTCTGTTGGTCGTTGATGATCATAAAAAATTCCTCCAATACCTCTTCTTTCTTCATTGCGGTGATGATTTACAAAATAGGCATCACAATTTTTTTTGAAGAGCGGATAAAATGCAGGATCAGATGCATCACAGGCATCTTTATAAGTTTGATGAAAATACGTTGCGTCTTCTTCAAATAAATAATAAGGTGTCAAATCTGTACCACCGCCAAACCATCTGTCTGCCAGGTTATCATTTTCGTCATACAATTCAAACATCCTGTAATTGCAATGTATAGTAGGCACAAAAGGATTCAACGGATGTATCACAATACTTATTCCTGCCGCAAACCATTTACTACTGTCGATACCTAAATGTTTGCGCATCTTTTCAGTTACATGTCCATACACCACTGATGTATTCACGCCGCCTTTTTCAAAAACATTACCGTTCTGTATCACTTTTGTTAATCCGCCGCCACCTTTTCCCTCGGCCCTTTGCCATTCATCTTCAATAAATTTTGCTTTACCATCCGATGCTTCCAAAGCGCTGCAAATATCATCCTGTAAATGATAGATAAATTCAATCCATTGTCCGCGTAATTCGACTGTTTCGGTTTTATGTGTCATAATCGTGAGTTGTGAGACGTGAGACGTGAGTTGTGAGTCGTGAGGAGCAGACTTCAGCATTTAGCTTTCTCTACTCACGACTGACGATTCACGTCTCACGACCCGTATTCTTTCACTGCATCAACAAAAGCTTTAGCATGATCCACCGGTACATTCGGTGTAATGCCATGGCCCAAATTAGCAATGTAATTTTGAACGCCAAAACCATCAATCATTTCTTTTACTGCTTTTTTAATTTCTGGTATTGGTGCTAATAATTTTGCAGGATCAAAATTTCCCTGCAAAGTAATTTTGTTTTGCGTTAATTCTCTTGCCATCTGCGGTGAAACAGACCAATCGATACCAATGCCTGCTGCACTGCTTTCACTCAAATCCTTTAATGCATACCAGCTTCCTTTTGGAAATAAAATTACAGGTGCATCAGCTTGTAATGCATCTGCAATTTGAATTAAATAGGGTTGAGCAAATGTTTTAAAATCTGCAGGGCTTAACGATCCTGCCCAGCTATCAAAAACCTGTACGATATCGGCACCGGCTTTTACCTGTGCTTTTAAATAGGCGATCGTAATAGTGGTAATCTTTTGTAATAACTCGTGCGCTAAAGCAGTTTCTGTGTAAGCAAATTGTTTTGCTTTATCCCAGGTCTTACTGCCTTTGCCTTCTATCATATAACACAAGATGGTCCATGGTGCGCCGGCAAAACCGATCAATGGTACACGGCCATTCAATTCTTTTTTTGTTAAGCTTAATGCATTCATTACATAACTCAAACTTTCTTCTGCACCAGTTGTAATTAATGCATCAATATCTGCTTTGGTTTTAATTGTTTTTGGTAGAGAAGGGCCTTTGCCTTCTTCCATCAATACTTCTACACCCATCGCTTGTGGTATCACTAAAATATCAGAAAAGATGATGGCTGCATCAACACCCACCTGGTCCACAGGTTGCAATGTTATTGCTGTTGCTAATTCTGGTGTTTGTACCCGAGTAAAGAAATCATATTTATCCCTCAGCTTGATGTAATCAGGCAAATACCTTCCTGCCTGGCGCATCATCCATACGGGCGGGCGTTCAACAGTTTCTTTTCTTAATGCTCTTAGTAACAGGTCGTTCTTTAGTTGTGTCATAATCGTGAGTTGTGAGGCGTGAGTGGTGAGTCGTTAGACGTGAGTGGTGAGTCGTGAGAAGCAGTCTTTAACATCAAGCTTTCTCTACTCACGTCTCACGACTCACTACTCACGTGTAGTATTCCATCATCTTTTGCACCAGGTTTTCTTTTCCGGGTGAATCGCTGATGATGATTTTATTGTTGCTAAACTTTTTTATTGTTGTTGCTGTTGTATTTCCGATAGCAAATAAAATAGTTTGCCCCGGTATGGTATTGTTACTGAAAAAACTTTTCACGGCACTGGGACTGAAAAAAAGTATACCATGGTATACTGTGTTGATCTTATGCGGCACAGCGATGGTTTGATACACTATAATTTCATTTACTTCAATATTGTTTTGTTCCAGTATCTCCGGCAATTCATCCCTGCGCTGGTCGCCGCAAAAGAAAATTACTTTATCAATGAACCGGTCTGCTGCAATTAATGTTGCTAATTCGGCAGCGGAGTTAGCAGTGCCTGCAATACTATGTTCACCAAAATATTCCTGTATTAATTTACTGGTAGTGGTACCCATGCAGTAAATATTCCAATCGGGCTGTTCTTCATTTTGCCAGGCAGCTACTGCTTCTACTGCATTCATACTGGTAAATACGATTGTAGCAGATAAAAGCAATGCCTGTTCAATTTCCTGCTGCACTTCTATTGTTTGTATGGGCTCTGTTGTTATAAATGGCGATTCATCAATAACGATGCCTGCAGCTTTTGCTTCTTCAACCAATACCTCATCTAATGGCCTTGTACATAATATGCGAATATTATTTTGCTGCATTACGAATGGCGTCTGCAATTTTTTGTCCACCATTAGCTAATAAATATTCGGCAGCGGTTTTTCCAAAGCCTGTCGCTTCAGTAATGGATATCGTTTTTTCAATGTCAACTTTTTCTTTACCATCAATGGATAAAATATTGCCATTGAAAATGATGTTGTTATTTTCTGCTACTGCCAAAGCGCTGATGGGAGTGGAGCAACCGCCTAATAATGTTCTTAAAAAATCCCTTTCTATTTGTGTGCAAACAGCTGTGTGCTGATGATGGAAATGATTGCAGGCATCCAAACAAAAATCATCACCTTCCCTGCATACTACCATAATGGCGCCCTGTGCCGGAGCCGGCAACATCCAGTTTAATTCAATACTGTTTTGCGGACGCAGATTAATTCTTTCCAATCCTGCTGCAGCAAAGATGGCACCATCCCAATTGCTTTCTTCTACTTTTCTTAAACGGGTATTTACATTGCCCCGCAAATTTTCTATGTTGTGATTGGGAAAACGATTGAGCCATTGCGCTTTTCTGCGAATGCTGCTCGTTGCTATCGTGAGTGGTGAGGCGTGAGGCGTGAGTAGGGCTTCAAACTTCGCAGGGTCCTCATTGACTATTGACCATTGACCATTCACAACAGAAGAGTGCTTGTACACTAAAAGATCTTTGTAAGACGCTCTTTCCAAAACTGCTGATGGCACAATGCCTTTTGCTAATTGAGTAGGCACATCTTTCATGGAGTGCACCGCAATATCAATTTTATTATTTAACAACGCAATGTCTAAACTTTTTGTAAAAATGCCCTGAACACCCATTTCGTACAAAGGGGTTTGAAGGTCGATATCGCCTTCACTTTTTATAAAAACCAATTCTGACTGAAAATTATTTTGTGCAAGGAGTTGCTGCACTTTGGTGGCCTGCCAAACAGCCAACTGGCTTTCTCTTGTTCCAATGCGTATCAGTTTGCCCATATTGCTTTACATTGTGCCTGTGGCAATAAATTCATTAATAGCAGCGATGTAATTACAGCCTTTTTGATTCTGGCTACGCATTTTTATTGCCATACCATTCACTACTTTTTGAATTTTAGTTTCGGTATTGATAGCCGTAATAACTGCTTCATCCTGCCTTGCAACATAACTGATATACAAGTTACAATTGTGCATTGCACGCAATTTGTTTTTTATGGATTTTAGAGCGGGAACATTTTTACGCATTTCATGCCATTCTAAAAATTCAAATATCTGCTCACTGATGATGGCTTTTGCTTTGGGCACTTCAGCCTCTCTTTTGTGCAATGTAGCATCTTTTATTTTTGAAAGATCATCTACATTAATAAAAGTAGTATTGTGCAATTCCTGTGCAGCAGTTTCCACATTGCAGGGAATTGAAAGGTCGATGATGATTTTATTACCCTGTTCTGCCACATGAGATTCAAGGATAACAGGTTCGGCGCTGTTGGTGGCCACTAAAATGATATCTGCATCAGCAACATGTTGTTCCAATGCTTCAACAGGTGCATATTGCAAACCCAATTCGCCAGCCAGTTCAGCAGCTTTTGATGTGGTACGGTTGATGAGTGTAATGTTTTTCGTTTCCAGGTAATCCACCAGGTTCTTGCAGGTATTGCGCCCGATCTTTCCGGTACCGATCAGTAATATTTTCTTTTGGGGAATATCAGCAACGTGTTCTTTAATAAATTGAATAGCGGCAAATGAAACAGACACTGTTCCCCCGCTCAATTCGGTATTGGTCTTGATTAATTTAGATGCCTGGAGAACGGTACTGATCATTCTGTCTAAATAAGCACCAATGCAATGCTGTTCCCTGGCAAACTTAACGGCTGTTTTTAACTGGCCTAAAATTTCATAGTCGCCCAAAATCTGGGAATCCAACCCCGCAGCCACATCAAATAAATGCTGAATAGCATCTTTACCATTTTTTATATAAGCTATTTCAGTAAACGTTTCCACACTGCCTTCAGTTTGTGTACATAATAGCTGGCAAAGCCGGGCAGCGCTTTCTGTAAAGCCATAAATTTCAGTACGGTTACAGGTAGAAATTACAAATAGTTCGTTCAGGCCATAAGAAGCCGCTAAAGTAAGGATATTGGCATATTGATCAGTATTGATGGCAAACCTGCCCCGTAATGCGGCATCTGTTTTTTTGTAATTGATACCGGCTACAAAAAAGGTGGACAGGTCTTTTGGTAATTGTTCGGGCATTAGTAAAATGATTGACTTTTTTTACATCACAAAAATACTTTCCAACCTTGGTGTAAACTAATTTCTGTGTCATTGCATTGTCATTTTGCAACCTGATTGTAATCAATTGAGTTTCTGAGCAAAATCATAAACGGGAAGTATTTAATTACAGTTGCCTGAATTGAGTGCTGCCCGGATAATATTTTGACGATAGTTTGAACTTTTACCCGGTGGAGTGATTATTTTTGAGATATTTTATTTTTATGGCAACCAAAAGAGGTATTGTTTTGATGAACCTGGGCTCCCCGGATTCCACATCGGTAAAAGATGTACGGCGCTACTTGAATGAGTTTTTAATGGATGGCAAAGTGATTGATACGCCTTACCTGCTCCGGTTATTGTTAGTAAAAGGGATCATTGTGCCGTTCAGGGCACCTAAATCTGCGGAGGCCTATGCCACCATCTGGACAAAAGATGGTTCACCATTAATAGTGCTTACCCAGCAATTGCAGCAGCAATTACAGCAATATGTAGCCGAACCGGTTGAGATCGCCATGCGTTACGGTAATCCTGATCCTGCTGTAGCCTTTGATAATTTGATGAAACGCCAGCCCGGACTGGAAGAGGTGATCGCCGTTCCCCTGTACCCGCATTATGCCATGGCATCTTATGAAACGGCAGTGGATTATGCAATAGACATTCACAAAAAAAATAAATACCCTTTCAAACTTAGTTTCATCAAACCATTTTATGATGAGGCGAATTATATACATGCAATGGCTGAAAATATCAGGCCGTATTTGAATGAGGAGTATGACCATATTTTATTCAGCTATCATGGTATCCCGGCAAGGCATCTTACAAAAACCGATCCCACACATGCACATTGCATGACGGTGAATGATTGTTGTAATGTAGCATCGCCGGTGCACAGTAAATGTTACCGCCATCAATGTTTTGTTACTACTAAACTGGTTACAGATGCATTGCAAATTCCAAAAGAAAAATTCAGTATTTCTTTTCAATCAAGATTGGGCAAAGGCTGGCTGGAACCTTTTACAGATATTCGTTTGGAACAAATGCCCAAAGAGGGAATAAAAAAATTACTGATCCTTTGCCCTGCATTTATAAGCGATTGCCTGGAAACACTGGAAGAAATTGAAGAACGTGGTAAAGAAAGTTTTTTGAAAGCCGGTGGCACTTCTTATAAAATGATCCCTTGTTTAAATACCAATCCTTTATGGGTGGATACACTGAACAAATGGATGAAAGAAATTAATGCGGGGGACAGGGAGATGATATTGTGAGAACGTGAGTGGTGAGACGTGAATGGTCAATGGTGAATAGTGAATGTTTTGTCGTCTGTCGTCCGTGGTCTGTGGTCTGTCATCAATAATGAACTAACAAAAAATAAATGGCTTACAACTACATTAAAGCACTGCATATCATCTTTATCGTTACATGGTTTAGCGGTATGTTTTATATAGTGCGATTATTTATTTACAATACTGAGGCGGCAGAAAAAGAAGGCATTGAAAAGGAAATTTTGCAGAAACAGTTTAGTATAATGATACGCCGGCTTTGGATGGGCATTACCTGGCCATCGGCTATACTCACTGTAATTTTTGGTGGCTGGTTGGTATCCTTCTACCCGGTAATTCCGCAATGGCTTTGGATAAAGCTGGGTTTTGTGGTGGGCTTGTATATTTATCATTTTACCCTGCAAAAAATTTATAAGGATGAAATGAAAGGGATATTTCGTTACACCTCTAATCAACTGCGGGTATGGAATGAAGTGGCAACGATATTTTTAATTGCTATCGTAATGATCGTAACAGTAAAAGATAATATGAGCTGGCTTTGGGGTATTGTTGGATTAGCGCTGTTTACTGCAGCATTGATGAGTGCGATCAAAATTTATAAGATCATCAGAACAAAAAATAAGTGATTTTTTTAAATTGCTTTGCTGAATCTTGGTGTTGCAGTTTCTTGTTGATTGCGCAATAAATGCAGATCAAATGCTTTACAAATATTCCGGATAAAATTATAACCCAGCATTGTTACTGTTGCACCATCTTCATTCCATTGCACCAGTTTATCTGCTTCCAGTTTTTCCAGTTCCGGAAAACTGTATTTTTCCAATAAAGGCAAATGTTCTTTTTTAAAATTGGTTTTACCCTTACAACTGATATCCAAAATGTATTGTTTAAAAGCCACATCTTCTTCACTTAAAAAATAACCACGTTTTACAGGCAATTCATTTCTTTCAATGCAAGCATAATAATCATGCAACGTTTTTTCATTTTGTGCAAAAGCAACACCGGCATCACTAATGCTTGAAACACCAAGCCCCAGTAATAATTTAGTATGCTGCGTGGTGTAGCCCATAAAATTCCTGTGCAGGCGGCCTTCTAATTTTGCAACATATAAATCATCTGTTGTTAAAGCAAAATGATCCATACCAATATCGTGATAGCCATTTTCGGTCAATAATTTTTTCCCCAGTTGATACAATTTCATTTTGTCTTCAGTAGAGGGTAGATCTTTTTCATCAAAAAGCCTTTGTCCGCGGCTGGTCCAGGGCACATGAGCATAACTATAAAATGCAATACGGTCGGGTTGCATAGCAATGGTTTGCTCAATTGTTTTTTGCAGGCTTGTTACAGTTTGTAAAGGAAGCCCATATATCAAATCGAAATTGACAGATTTAAAACCTACCGCTCTTGCAGCATCAGTTGCACGCTGTACATTTTCCACTGGTTGAATACGGTTGATGATACGTTGCACTTCGGGATCATTATCCTGCACACCATAGCTTACCCGGCGAAAACCTAAATTGTATAGTGTTTGTAAATGTGCCGTGGTAGTATTATTAGGATGGCCTTCAATACTAAATTCATGATCAGGTGGGATGATCGATTTTTCAAAAATGATATTTAATAAACGGTTAAGATTTTCTGGCGTAAAAAAAGTAGGTGTTCCACCACCTAAATGCAATTCTCTTATCACCGGTTTTTCGCCCATCAGGTTATAATACAATGCCCACTCTTTTGCAATAGCCTGCATATACACTTCTTCAACACTGTGATTAGTGGTGATCTTTTTATTGCAACCACAATAAGTACACAACGATTCGCAAAAAGGAAGATGGAGATAAAGACTGATGCCTTCTTTACTATTGTGCAAATTAAATTGCTGCTGAAAAATGTGCTGCCATTGTGTGGCATCAATATCATCTTTCCAAAAAGGCACTGTAGGATAACTGGTGTACCTGGGCACAGGCACATTGTATTTGTTCAATAATGAAGATTCAATAGTCATAGTCTTATTTGTAAGCACAAACCTATACTTTGGCACAAAAAAACGGGCTGACGCAAATCAGCCCGGCTATTGAACAATATCATGTTTCTCTTATACTAATTCCTTCCTGATGGCAAAATCCCCGAATTTCTCATTGCTCAATTTTTCTTTTTTAAACACTGCAAATAAGTTATCAAGCTCACTTAATATTTCTGGTTCTTCTAAATTTTCTTTATAAATTTTATTCAGGCGCTCACCCTGGTTATCGCCGCCTAAATGCAAATTGTATTTGCCGGGAGCGGTGCCAATAAAACCAATTTCTGCTGCTGCACTTCTGCCGCAACCATTGGGGCAACCAGTCATACGCAAAATAATATCTTCATTGCTTAATGCATGTTTATCTAACAATGGCTCTATCTTACTGATCAACTCCGGCAAATAACGTTGTGCTTCTGCCAATGCCAACGGACAAGTAGGCAACGCCACACAAGCAATAGAATTTTTACGAAGTAATGATGCACTTTCTGTATGCTCGATCAGTTTAAACTCTTCCAGCAATGCATTGATGGTTGCCTTATCCGCATCTGCAACATCGCTGATGATAATATTCTGGCTGGAGGTAAATAAGAAATTGCATTTGTCTGTTTTAGCAATTTCTAAAAGCGCAGTTTTCATTGCTACCTTTTCATCATCCAGCACCCTGCCATTTTCTACAAATAAAGTATAATACCACAATCCGTTAGGTGCTTTTTGCCATCCGTAAAAATCTTTACGTTCATCAAATGTGTACGGTCTTGCAGGTTCCAGTTTAAACCCGGTTCTTTTTTCTACTTCTTCTTTATATTTATCAACGCCTAATTTATCAACGGTATATTTTAAGCGGGCTAATTTTCTATCGCTGCGGTTACCAAAATCTCTTTGCACCGTAACTACTTCGTAAATAGTTTTTAATATTTTTTCTTCGGTATCCACAAAACCAATTACAGTAGCCAGTCTTGGATAAGTTTCTGCATTGCCATGCGTTGCAGATAAACCACCACCGATAGCAATATTGAATCCTTTCAATTTTCCTTCTTCAATAATTGCAATAAGCGCTAAATCATTGATTAAAACATCCACTTCATTATTAGGCGGAATACCAATGCCAATTTTAAATTTTCTTGGTAAATACCTGTCCTGGTACAACGGGTCCACCTCCTCCGCCTTGTCGGACACGTCATTTTTATCAGCTATCTTTTCATCATCGATCCAAATTTCATAATACGCTTTTGTTTTAGGAAAAAGCAGGTCGCTGATCTTGCTGGCGTACGCAAATATCTCTGCATGCAAAGGTGATTGTACCGGGTGCGATGCGCAGGTTACATTACGGTTGATATCACCACAAGTAGCAATAGAATCTAAATTGGCTTTATTGAAAGCACTGATAGTTGGTTTTATTTTTGATTTTACAATGCCATGCAATTGTATCGTTTGCCTGGTGGTAATTTTTATTACACCAGTAGAATTTTCATTGGCAATTTCATTAGCAGCGATCCACTTTTTAGCGCTGATAAAACCACCGGGTAGTCGTAACCGTATCATGAAAGAATACAAGCGGTCCAATTTTTTTTCAGCCCTTTCTTCTCTTCTGTCACGGTCATCCTGCTGGTACATACCATGAAATTTGATGAGCGCCTGGTCATCTTCACGAATAGCGCCGGTAATTTCATCGGCCAAACTTTCTTTAATAGTGCCGCGTAAACCATCACTGTTTACCTTTATTTTTTCAATTGCGGATAATTTATCTTTTGCTGACATTTTAAAACTTCGTTTTAATTATTTTTTTGAGCCGGACTGTGAAGCTTTGCTGAACTTCATTGGCGTCGCACTCTTCAACTATATTTCTTTATTCAACTTTAATTGTGTTTTGCACTTTGCACCTGTCATCCCTACAGGACTTTGCAAAAACACTTTTGGTTTTCTACCCACCTTAAGCTCCTACGGAGCTAACCTTATAACACAATCTTCTTTTCAATCTTCGCTAATATCTTCTCCATTTCCCTCTCCTCAAGGAGAGGATAGGTGAGGTCAAATTCGCTAAGTTCTCCGCCGCAACGGAGGCGGTGGGGTCCCTTAATACACATCCTTCTCATACCTTCCCTCTTCCTCCAAATGCTCCAAATACTTCTTTGCTTCTTCTGCAGATTTGTTACCATACTTTTCAATGATCTGCAGCAAAGCATTTTCAACATCAGTACTCATCGGATGTTTTTTACCACACACAAAAAATGAAGCGCCCCCATTTAACCAGTCGTACAACTCAGCACCATGCTGCAACATTTTATGCTGCACATAAATTTTTTCCTGCTGATCTCTACTGAATGCAAGGTTCACTTTATTCAGTACACCAGTTTCAAACCAGTTTTGTATTTCTGTCTGGTATAAAAAATCCGAAGCAAAATGTTGTTCACCAAAGAACAACCAGTTTCTTCCAGAAGCACCTGTGGCATCACGCTCTGCTAAAAAAGAACGGAATGCAGCAATACCGGTGCCCGGACCCACCATGATGATATCTTTATTCTCAGCAGGTAAGCGGAAACGCTTATTCGGTTGAACGAAAAATTGTTGCTTGCTGTTTACTTTCAAACGGCTTAAATAATCAGAGCATAAACCAAATCTTTTTTTATCATTTACGGTATACGTATCTTTTACCACTACAATATGCACTTCCCCTTCATGCGCAGCAGGTGAAGAAGCGATGGTGTACAATCTTGGAGAAATCGCATTCAGTGTAACTAAGATTTCTTCAAACTGTGTCGCATTTTTTACCGGATATTTTTTCAACAGGTCCAGCAGGTCATATCGGCCTGCGGGAATATTGTGCCCCGTTGCAGTAGCATATAAAAGCACCAGCCTTTCGGTAAGGTGAACAATATTTATTTTTCTTTTCAGCAATTCGTAAATAGTAACTTTTTCTTTTTTAAATTCTAAAGATTTATTGCCATCAATATTGGCAGTAGCAATAATATCAGTAACTATCTGCGAATCATTTTCTGCAATGATACCAATTGAATCGCCACACTGGTATTCCAAACCTTCTGCTTCAATTTCAATATGATAAGTTTCTTTATTAGATCCCCTGTCATTCAAATTAATTGAAGTGATCACTTTACCACTATAAGTTTGCTTTCCTTTTTTTGCAACAGGTGCAGCGGCCGGTGCAGTAACTACAGTTTCAGTTTTAGGAGCAGTAATATTTTTTAATACTGTGTTGATCCAGTTGTTAGCTTCATCATCATATTCCACATCGCACTTTTGTAAAGGCACAATGCGGTTGCCGCCGAGTTTGTTCAGCTGCTCATCAACATCTTCTCCTGTTTTGCAAAACAAAGGGTAGGAGGTATCACCCAATGCTAATACGCCGTACTTTAATTTTTCTAATTTAAATCCGTTATTGTGAATATGATCGTAAAATTTTTTAGCAGCAGCAGGCGGCTCACCCTCGCCATGTGTGCTGATAACAGCCAGTAAATATTCTTCTTTGGTAAGATCAGTTAAGCGGTATTGATCCATACCAATCACTTTGGCATGCACATGATTTTGTTTTGCCTTTGCAGCAAAGTCAGTAGCTAATTTTTTTGAATTGCCCGTTTCTGTACCGTAAACAATAGTGATCTTTTTTCCTGCGCCATCAGTTGCAGCAACCGCAGGCGCCGGTGAAGCTATTGTATTCCTTACGATACCATTCAAATAGCCATTCATCCAAATCAACTCCTCGTTGTTTGAATTTTTAATGAGTTCCTCCAGTACTTTTAATTTAACGTCGCTCAGCATTGGTCTAAAATATATTTTTAACTAACAGGTTTAAAGTAAAGTTCATTAGTGTTGTCGCTTTTATGCCAGGCAAACTGGTCATGCAGTGCCACCACTTTGCCTATGATCACTAATGTTGGGGAAGCGAATGTTTTCCCTTTTAAAGTGTTTTCATAATCGTATAAATTACAAACAGAAACATTTTGCATGGGCGTGGTACCTTGTTCAATTACTGCTAACAGTTTCGTTGCGTCAATCTTATGTTCTGTTAAGTTCTTCACTACATTATCCAGTGTTTCACTGCTCATATAAAAAACTAAAGTATCTTTTGTTTCAGCCAGTTCTTTCCAGTAGGCATCAGTTACAATTTCTTTTTTGTAAGAAGTAAGAAACCGAACCGATGTTGCGTAACCCCTTGCGGTTAAAGGAATACCGGCGTAAGAAGCTGCACCTGATGCAGCTGTTACGCCTGGTATTATTTCAAAGGGAATATTATTGTCTGCTAAAGTCTGCAGCTCATCCAGTATATTGCTAAAAAAGGAGACATCACCACCTTTTAATCTTACTACCAGTTTATATTGCTTTGCATATTTCAAAAGCAATTGGTTGATCTCTTCCTGTTGCACAGAAGCATCCCGGTTATATTGTTTGCCCACATAGATGATCTCAACGCCAGGCTTCACATATTCCTGCAAGATTTTTTCACTTACTAAACGATCAGTCAATACAATATCAGCCTGTTGTAAATAGCGTGCAGCCTTTACTGTTATAAGCTCGGGGTCGCCGCAACCTGCGGCTGCGAGAATTACTTTGCCGATATGGTTATTAACTTTTGTCATTTGACCTCACCCCAACCTCCCGAAAATCGGGAGAACTGGAAGGGGTAGCTTTTTAATTCGTAATTTTTTTATTAATTCAATAGTTATAATATTAATCTTCTACACTATCTCCTCCATTTCTCCCTTTAGGGGATAGGGGCATCTTCGCTTCAATCTCCTCCATTTCCCTCCCCTCAAGGGGTTCCCGCCAGGGAACGAACGCAGTTCAAGGTGGGGTGCCTTAATACAACCCCTCAATACTCAAATACCTTTCCCCAGTATCATAATTAAATGTCAACACTTTTGATCCATTCGGTATGTCTTTTAATTTTTTTGCAACGGCTGCTAAAGATGCTCCTGTTGAAACACCAACTAAAACACCTTCTTCTTTTGCTATGCGTTGCGCATAAGCATAAGACTCATCCTTTCCCACTTGTATAATGCCATCTAAAATTTTGGTGTTCAAAATTGAAGGCACAAAACCTGCACCAATACCCTGCAATGGATGTGGCGAAGGGGCGCCACCACTTAATACAGGTGATAACTCGGGCTCCACTGCAAATACTTTAAGGTTGGGCCATTTAGCTTTCAATACTTCTGCAACGCCGGTAATATGACCGCCGGTACCAACACCAGTGATGATATAATCCAACCCATCCGGAAAATCATTTAAAATTTCCAATGCTGTTGTTTTACGGTGTATCTCGCTGTTAGCGGGGTTGTCAAACTGTTGAGGTATCCACGAGTTTTTTGTTTCAGCGGCTAATTCATTGGCTTTTTCAATCGCACCTTTCATGCCTTTTTCTCTTGGTGTTAAAACAAATTCAGCGCCATATAAACTCATTAATCTTCTTCTTTCAATGCTCATGCTTTCCGGCATCACTAAAATTATCTTGTATCCTTTTACAGCTGCCACCAATGCCAAACCAATACCGGTGTTGCCGCTGGTGGGTTCAATGATCACGCTGTCTTTGGTCAATAAACCTTTGCTTTCTGCATCTTCAATCATTGATAATGCAATGCGGTCTTTAATGCTGGCGCCGGGATTATTTCTTTCTAACTTGATCCACACTTCATGTGTAGTTCCAAATAAACGGTTGATACGCACATGAGGTGTATTGCCAATTGTCCCTAAAATATTATTTGCTTTCATTCTTATTTTTTAAATAAAGTAATTGTATGGTTCTGTAAATGTTTTTTTATCCCGTATAATAATTTCTGATTGCTGAAAAACAATGGAGAAAGGCTGTACTGCTTCGGTAAGCCAAACGTTACCACCGATCACACTATCATGCCCAACTACAGTTTGTCCCCCGAGTATTGTAGCATTGGAATAGATCACAACATTATCCTGTATGGTAGGATGCCTTTTTTCGCTGGCCTTTTCTTTTTGTACCGTTAACGCACCCAACGTAACCCCCTGGAATATTTTAACATGATCGCCAATGGTAGTGGTTTCGCCAATTACAATACCAGTACCATGGTCAATAGAAAAAGATTCGCCAATGGTTGCAGCCGGGTGAATATCGATGCCTGTTTTACCATGTGCATATTCACTGATGATACGTGGCAGCAATGGAATTTTTTGCTGGCGCAACTGGTGTGCAAAACGGTGTGCCGCAATAGCAAAAAAACCGGGATAAGCTATTAACACTTCATCAATATTTTTCGCAGCGGGGTCGGCTTCAAAAATTGCTTTGGCATCCAGCAATAATTTTTGATAAAGCTTTGGTATTGCTTTAAAGAATATTGCTGTTTGCTCTTCACTGTAACTGCTGCTGTGCAAAACAGGAAACAATAAAAACTCTAACTGACGCTCTAATTTTTTTAATTGCGACTGAATTTCAAATTCATTATTATCTGCTTCATTCTTGCAGATGAACAGTACTTCAAATAATTTATTTATAAAGATCTTTGCCCCTGATGCATCGGGTAAAGAGCAACCTTGTTGCTTTTTAAAATTTACGATGGATTGATAAAATTGTTGTTCCATAAAATAATTATTGAAATAAAACTGCTGCTACTGTAGCATTGCTTGTTTCGTCAATTAAAATAGCAGCGCCGTTGCTCCGGTTCTTTTTATAGCTGTCAAAAACAATGGGTGCCGCAGTTTTTATTGATGCCCTTACAATTTCATTTAATTTAACCTGTTGTACATCTTCAATATGTTCTAAAGAATTCACATCAATTTTGTACTCCAGGCTTTTGATTACTGTTCTTACGCTGCGGTTATTATGCTGCAGCAAATATTTATTGCCTTTTTGTAATGGTTTGTCATCTAACCAGCAAAACAAAACATCTGCTTCATTGTTCGGTGTAATGGCTTCTGTAGTTTTAATGATGGAATCGCCACGGCTGATATCAATATCATCACTTAACAATAGGGTTACACTTTGTGGTGCAAAAGCTTCTTCCACTTCTTTACCAGCTATTTCAATTTTATCAATCGTGGTTTCAATGCCTGCCGGTAATACTTTTACCTTATCGCCTTTTTTATAAATACCGCTGGTGATCTTTCCGGCGTATCCCCTATAGTCATGCAATGCTTCAGTTTGCGGACGAATTACGTATTGTACCTGGAACCTTGTGTCGGTATGGTTCACTGCATTTTCAATTTCCACTTCTTCTAAAAATTCTAATAATGGTTTGCCTTCATACCACGGTGTTTGTAAAGATTTCTCTACAATGTTATCGCCATTCAATGCGCTTAACGGAAAGTAGTTTACATTTTCAATACCTAATTGCTGCGCCAGTTTGCTGTATTCAATTACAATATTGTTATACACATCCTGCGAATAATTTACCAGGTCAATTTTATTAACTGCTACTACAACATGCGGAATACCTAACAATGAAGCAATGATACTGTGACGGCGTGTTTGTTCCACCACGCCGTGCCTTGCATCAATTAATACGATTGCAAGATCAACATTACTTGCACCTGTGATCATGTTACGGGTGTATTGTACATGGCCGGGCGCATCGGCAATAATAAATTTCCTTTTATCGGTAGAGAAGTAACGATACGCCACATCAATGGTGATACCTTGTTCTCTTTCTGCCCTTAAGCCATCGGTTAATAAAGCCAGATCAATCTCACCATTGTCTTTATTCTTCGTACTTTTTTCGATCGCTTCTAAATGATCAGCTAAAATATTTTTGCTGTCGTATAATAAACGACCGATCAATGTACTCTTGCCATCATCTACACTTCCTGCGGTTATAAATCTTAAAATATCCATCGTAATAATTTGTTTTGCTTAATAAAAAAGAAATTCGATAAATGAGTTGTACTCACGATTCACCACTCACGCCTCACGCCCTAAAAATAGCCCCCCTTCTTCCTGTCTTCCATCGCTGCTTCTGTTACCTTATCATCAATTCTTGTTTCGCCTCTTTCGCTGATACGGGTAATTTTAATTTCATTCACTACTTCATCTAATGTTGCTGCAAGGCTTTCCACTGCTGCAGTACAAGTCATATCACCAACAGTTCTGTAACGCACTTGTTTTTTTACGATCACATCTGTTTCATCAATTCTTATAAAAGGAGATACAGCAATTAATTGTCCTTCATGTTCAATCACTTCACGCTCGTGAGAGAAATAAATGGAAGGCAAAGGAATTTCTTCGGCACGGATATAATTCCATACGTCCAATTCAGTCCAGTTACTGATAGGGAATACCCTTACATTTTCTCCTTTATGAATTTTACCATTGAAAATATTCCACAGTTCAGGTCTTTGTAATTTGGGGTCCCATTGACCAAACTCATCACGTACAGAAAAGATTCTTTCTTTTGCTCTTGCTTTTTCTTCATCACGCCTTGCTCCGCCGATGCAGGCATCAAAACCAAATTCTTCAATGGTATCTAATAAAGTATAAGTCTGCAACCAGTTACGGCTGGCAAATTTTCCTTTAGGTTCTGTTAGGCTTTTTGCCTTGATGGTATCTTCCACTTTGCGTACAATTAATGTAGCACCCACTTCATTGGCTAACCAATCCCTGTATTTTAGTGCTTCAGGAAAATTATGACCGGTATCAATATGCACTAACGGAAAAGGAATTTTTCCTGGCGCAAATGCTTTTTTTGCTAACTGTACCAAAGTGATAGAATCCTTACCACCACTGAATAATAAAGCCGGCTTTTCAAACTGTGCCGCCACTTCCCTGAAGATGTGAATACTCTCTGCTTCTAATTGCTCCAGGTAATTTAAAATGTGTTTACTCATATTTTATTAGTCTATTAGTTTAGTAGACTGCTATTTAAAAAATTTTTAACTGCTTATTGTTGTTTCTTCATGTACGTGTAACCCGCATTCTTTTTTATCCGCATCTTCCCACCACCAGCGGCCAGCCCTGAAATCTTCACCGGGTTTGATGGCTCTTGTACAAGGTGCACAACCAATGCTTACAAAACCTTTATCATGCAAAGGATTGTAGGGAACATGGTTGGTATTGATATATTCTTTTACTTGTTCAGTTGTCCAGTGCAGTAAAGGATGATATTTTATTACCTGGTTGGCTTCGTCCCATTCAATCATCGGCAGGTTTGTTCTGTCTGCAGAATGTTCAGCACGTAAACCGGTGATCCAAATCGCATTTCCTGCCAACGCCCTTTTCAATGGTTCCACTTTTCTTATAAAGCAACATTGTTTGCGGTTTTCTACCGATTCGTAAAATGAATTAGGACCTTTAGCTTCCACAAATTCCTGCAGGGCATCTGCTTTGGGATAATAAGCCTGTATCTTGGTTTGATATTTTTCGTTGGTACTGTTCCATACCGAATAGGTTTCTGCAAATAATCTTCCCGTATCTAAAGTAAATATTTTAACTGCTAACTGGTTGTTAAGTATCTCATGTGTCACCACCTGGTCTTCATAACTAAAACTTGATGAAAAGGTAACCTGTCCGGGATATTGATTTACCAGCAGTTGTATAAATTCGGCGATGCTTAGTCCATTAGACTGGTAGAGTAATTGAGATATAGTATTTTTTTGTGGAAGTGACATTTTCTAAAATTGTAATTGATTGACTTTATAGAATTGTTGGTAGCCAGGTTTAACAACGGTAAACCATAATGGTGCAACATTTGCACATACACTTTATGTGAGAGATATAGAGCATAGCATTTAAAGTCTATATAATTGGTAGACAAATGTACAACATAACTTTTAAAACCGCCGCAAAAACTTATTTACCACCCCAATTTTAGATAAATATTAATAAATAGTGCTAAAACCAATTAAAATACTGTAACAATAATTATGATAACGTTGCCAATTTAATAGTTTTTGTTCCGGTCGGTGAGATACCGACCAGGGTCACGACGGCTCCAAGCCGCCAGACCCTTTTCTCACGTGGTGCAACTTTTCGCAAAGGTGTCTGACGGTTCTAACCGTCTTGACACCAACAAAATTTACACTACTCCCGCCAATTCAAGGCTGCGTTTGCTTATCTTTTTGTAATCAATATTTTCAATGATCGCTTCCGGATATAAGATCAGCGAAACACCTTCTTTTTTCCACCAGTCTGTTGCAAATAATTTATCCGCATGAATAACCCCGGTTAACCAGCTAAAGTTAAACTCATTATGCCATTCTTCAATCCACTCAAAACTTTCTTTATTTAGTTTGGCAATATCATCCACACTTACAAATACTTTCAAATAAAAATCATTGCTTAAAACAGTATCGGTTTGGTGATGGATCTTTTTGTATTCATATTTATAATCGTACCGCAAAGCAGAAATATCACTCAGCACCGCTGATGCAGTAGGAAATGCGCCTGCACCTTTGCCCTTAAAGAAATGTTTATCCGAAAAAGTACTTTCGGTAGTTACTGCATTAAATTCATTTTTTACATGGAACAGGTCATCAGATTCTGCAACAAATTGTGGTAATACAAATGCGGCTAATTTCCCATCGGCTAATTTTTGTGCATTGGCCACTAATTTAATAGCATAATGTTTTTCTTTAGCCACTACTGCATCATTCAAAGAAATATTTTCAATACCATTAAAAATAAAGCCATCGGTTTTGGTTACCACGCCAAAAGAATGTGCCAATAGAATGGCCAATTTGTTAGCTGCATCAAAACCACCGATATCTAATTTAGGATTGCTTTCCGCAAAACCCAGTTGCTGCGCTAAAAGCAAAGCAGCGCCGAATTCCAGCTGTTCGTCAAAAATTTTGCTCAATATAAAATTGGTAGAGCCATTGATGATCCCTCTTATCGATTGCAACAGATCATTATCATAATATTCTTCCAGGTTACGGATGATGGGCATACTGGCGCAGCAGGATGCTTCGTATAAAAATGGTGTCTGGTGTTTCTCCTGCAATTCCAGCAATTCTTCAAAATGTTCAGCGATCATTTTTTTATTGGCACTTACTACGGCCTTACCATTTTGCAATGCCGTTTTTACAATATCAAATGCGGCTGTTGCATCATCAATCAATTCCACAATCACATTGATGTCTTTATCATTCAGCAATTCCTGGGCATCGGTAGTAAAATTTTCTGGACCAATACTTCTTTTTTTATCTGGATTTTTAATACAGATCTTTTTTATAGAAGATTGTAAAGTCGGCGTGCTGTGCAATACATCGTATAAGCCTTTACCTACTACGCCAAAGCCAAACAGGCCGATGGTTAATTGATTTGTTGACATTTCTTTCTTGTTAATTAGTTTATTTGTTAATTGGTTGATTAGTTTGGTTAAACATTTATCAGGAAGGGAGACTTTTAGCAACCGCCGGCAGGGCTGTTAGCCGCTGCCGGGGTTGCTAAAAACAAAAAAGCTCATCCGTAAATCAGATGAGCTTTGAATATTTTGATGAAAGTATTTAAGGCTGTGGATCTGACTTATCTGTCCGCCAGCTGGCGGATGGAATTGGCACCTTTTCCCGCCAAAGAGCGGGATGGTTGTCAAGGCTTCATCGGGCCATTACCCTCTGCCTTTCTTGATAAGAGATGTATAAAGAACTGACGCAAAGATATAATCAGAAATGGGAAATTGCCAAATAAAAAATGTCAAATAATTGTAAAGAAGCCCGAAATCCTTTGCTGTATTGTGTTTGGCTAAGTGGTATGCTTAAAATTCCGTTCCAGCCATTCCTCCTGCGAATTAGCGGATTGTTCCAGGGTAACCGCAGCTGCAATTTTCGCCTGTCCTTTGACGATGGATTTTGTAACAAACGAGTGCTCAATCACTTCATCTTCCTTCATGCCCAGTAATTTCATCAGGGGTATCATTTTTTCACTACCCAAATGCTTAAATAAAGGCTCATCCATAGCACTGAACACCACAATTTTTTGGTGAGGCCAGTGTGCTACCAACGCAATTTCTTTAGCGTGCAAAGGGAAATGTTCAGTAAAAACAGGCATTTTATTTTGCAGCATGCCGCTGTGTATTTGTTTGGCGTCAATTAATTTCCCTTCTTCAAGGCCTTGCTGGGCAAATGCGGCCCTGAACATTTTTAGGGTTTCAGCAAACCAGCAGATAAATAAGGTATCCGGCTGCGATTTAGCCAATGCAATGCAGGCATTTATCTTAGCTGCTGTCGTCATATAAGTCTTGTCAGAAAAAATGCTTTCGGGTGCTTCATCTTCTTTCTTTCCAAATAAATTAAATGCCATAATGCTGATTTGAGGTTGCAAATTATGGCAAAATTTCTTTAGGGTTGTCAACCTTTCAAAGGTTGATAACCCAAAGTGAAAAGGGAAGTCAAGTTTTTAAAACTTGACTCCCCTTGAGAACATTTTACACCAGCATGACGACTGACTAATCTTGCCGCGGGAACAATTAAACTAAATACTTTAGTTTTTTGTTTATCTTTACAACAAGTAAGTACAAATGGGTAAAGTAAAAAAGGTTTCCGCTACGGAAGCAATCAGCAACAACGATTATATTGAAGTATTTGGTGCAAGGGAACACAATCTTAAGAATATCGATATTAAGATCCCTAAAAATCAACTGGTGGTTTTTACCGGCCTTAGCGGCAGTGGTAAATCCTCACTGGCGTTTGACACCATTTATAATGAAGGCCAGCGCCGCTACATGGAAAGTTTTGGCGCTTATGCAAGGCAATTTGTTGGCGATATGGAACGGCCCGATGTGGACAAGATCACCGGGCTTTCTCCGGTAATTTCTATTGAACAAAAAACCACCAATAAAAATCCGAGAAGCACTGTGGGTACCGTAACAGAAATTTACGATTTCCTGCGCCTGTTGTATGCAAGAGTGGGAGAGGCTTACAGTTACAACACCGGAAAAAAAATGGTGAAGTTTAGTGAAGAAGAAATTGTGTCCGCCATTTTTGATCGTTATGAAAATAAAAAGATCAGTCTGTTGGCACCACTGGTAAGAGGAAGAAAAGGGCATTATCGTGAGTTGTTTGAGGAAGTAAGAAAAAAAGGTTTTTTAAAAGTAAGGGTAGATGGTGAAGTAAAAGACCTGGTGCCTAAGATGCAGGTAGATCGTTATAAAATTCATGATATAGAATTGGTAGTGGACCGTTTACCCGTGAATGATGAAATGAGATTTCGCTTAAGCCAAAGCGTACAAAAAACTTTACAAATCGGTAAAGACTTGTT
>Ga0068859_100000862_pt1 | contig 30894 bp, 17 predicted proteins | sample KBSSwiS22_FD_66585 | JGI IMG/M metagenome (GOLD analysis project Ga0068859, IMG submission 66585) | Switchgrass rhizosphere microbial communities from Kellogg Biological Station, Michigan, USA - KBS Switchgrass S2-2 | ecosystem: Host-associated > Plants > Roots > Rhizosphere > Soil ...
TACTGTTTCTTCGCCGAAGCACGCCCCCGATTCGCCTGCCCCTGCTCCAACGTCCAGTCCACCACCTGCGGCAGCAACTGATCCAGCGCCTGCCCAAACGCCGTCGCCGCATCCGCGGCTTGCGCGCCTCCCACCGGCGCATCGATCTCGAACATGCGCGCCGCCGCAATCCGATTGATCGAGAAATCGGTCAACTTCGCGTAGAGGCGAATCACCGCATGCGGCGCGCCGTCGCGATACTGCGTTTCGAAATCGTAGAGGTCCATCGTCAACGCGTAATCGGCGTGCAAGCCCGACGTGATCGCGCCGACACCGGTGATGCGTCCCGAATCCTGGAATGCATGAATCACGAGGCCACGCAAGAGCAGCGGCACGGTGTCGGGCCAGCGGCCGCCTTTGTAGGTTTCGATCGCGCCTGGCGTCGGCATGACCAGCATGCGTGTGCTGTTGAGCGCATCGCTCGCCTGAGGCGTGTCGATGGCGAGCTGCCAGTCGACGCGCGTCGCGTTCGATGCCGCGGCAGGCGGCGCGTAATGCGGCGCGTACGTCGTGAACGGCTCTTTCTTTCCGGTCAGGGACGCGCAAGCGCCGAGCGCGAGCGCGAAAGCGGGCAGGCCATGGCGCAGACGAATCATCGCGGCTCGAACTCCTTCGGTTGATCGTTGCCGAGCAGCACGCTGTTCGACGTGCCGAGACGATCGCTGACCTGGCGCAGCGACTTCAGCGTTTCGCGAAGCTCCGCGATCGTCGGTCCAATCTGGCGCAGGCCCTGATCGCTGAACGAGCTGATCGCCGCGCGGTTGTCGGTGATGAGCCCGTTCGTCGCGTTGGCGACCTTGTCGACCGATTCGAGCGCCTTGTTGGTCGCTTCGAGCACTTGGCGCGCGTTGTTGTGCATCAGGTCGTTGGTCGTCGTCGCCATCGTGTCGAGCGTCGTCAGCGTGTGCTTGAGCTGCCCGGTTGCGTCGGCGAGCTGGGTCAGCGCCTTGCTCAGCTGATCGCGCTGATCGTTGACGGTGCCGGTCACGCCTTCGAGGTTTTCCAGCGTCTTGGAGATGTGATCGATGTTTTCCTGCGACAGGAGCTCGCTCGCGCGCAAAAGGATGTCGTTGACGCTGGTGACGATGTCGGAACCTGATGCGAGCAGCTTGGACAACGCCGATTCTTCGGACGGGATCACCGGCACCGGATTCTGCGGCGTCGGTTTCAGCGCGGGACTTTGCGGCGATCCGCCCGACAACTGGATGAACGCCACGCCGGTGACGCCGAGGAGACCGAGCTTGGCGCGCGTGTCTTCCTTGATCGGCGCGCCGGCATCGATGCGGATACGCGCGACGACCTTGCGCGGATCGTCCTTGGCGAGCGAGAGTTGCACGACTTCGCCGACCTTGATGCCGTTGTATTGGACGAGCCCGCCTTTGCTGAGCCCGGTGACGGCTTCGGTGAAGACGATGTCGTAGAAATCGAACTCGCGATCGATGCTCGATTTCGATAGCCACAGCACGAAGCCGAGCGCGAGCGCGAACACGCCGATCGCGAACGCGCCGATGATGACGTGGTGCGCGCGGGTTTCCATCAATGCTCCTTCGCCGCGTGTGCGGCAGATTCCGCGGCGCGGCCGCGCGGACCCTGGAAATAATCGTGCACCCAGGGCTCGTCGAAACGTTCGACCTTGTCCAGCGTGTCGGCGATCAGGACGCGCTTCTGCGCGATCACGGCGACGCGATCGCAGATCGTATACAAGGTATCGAGGTCGTGCGTGATCAGGAACACCGTGAGGCCGAGGCTCTCGCGCAAGGTCAAGATCAATTGATCGAACGCGGCGGCGCCGATCGGATCGAGGCCTGCGGTCGGCTCGTCGAGGAACAGGATTTCCGGATCGAGCGCGAGCGATCGCGCCAGCGCCGCACGCTTGACCATGCCGCCGGAAAGCTCCGACGGAAATTTCGCGCCGGCTTCGGCGGGAAGCCCGGCAAGCGCGATCTTGAGCGCGGCGAGGCGCTGCATCAGCGCCAGCGGAAGATTGTGATGCTCGCGGAGCGGCACCATCACGTTCTCGGCGACGGTCAGCGACGAGAACAGCGCGCCGTTCTGAAACAAGACGCCGCAACGCTGCTCGATCAGCGATCGCTCGCGATCCCCGAGCTGGGTGACTTCCTGGCCGAACACCTTGACGCTGCCCGCGGCCGGACGATTGAGTCCGATAATCGAGCGCAGCAGCACCGACTTGCCGCTGCCGGAACCGCCGACCACGCCGAGGATCTCGCCTTTGTAGACGTCGAGATCGAGATTCTCGTGCACGACCTGCTCGCCGAACTGGTTGCGCAGGCCGCGCACCTCGATCACGGTCTCGCGCGCGGTGCTCATACGTCGAGCTCCATGAAGAAGATCGCCGCGAGCGCGTCGATCAGGATCACGACGAAGATCGACTGCACGACGCTCGACGTGGTGTGCCCGCCGACCGATTCGGCGCTGCCCGACACCTTGAAGCCTTCGAGGCAGCCGATCGCGGCGATCAGGAACGCGAACAGCGGCGCCTTGCTCATGCCGACCCAGAAATGGCGCACCGAGGCGGTGTCGTGAAATCGCTGCAGGAACATGCCGGGCGAAATGTCGAGATTGAAGATGCAGACCATCGCGCCGCCGAAGATGCCGGCCAGCATTGCGATGAAGGTCAGCATCGGCATCGAGATCAGCAACGCGAGCGCGCGCGGCAGCACCAGCACTTCGACCGGATCGAGGCCGAGCGTGCGGATCGCGTCGATTTCCTCGCGCGCCTTCATCGATCCGATCTGCGCGGTGAACGCGCTGCCGGAGCGGCCGGCGATCAGGATCGCGGTCAGCAGCACGCCGAATTCGCGCAGGAACGAGTAGCCGACCAACTCGACGGTGAAGACGCTCGCGCCGAAATCGCGCAGCACGGTCGCGCCGAGGAACGCGACGACCGCGCCGACGAGGAAACTCAGCAATGCGACGATCGGCACCGCGTCGAGCCCGGTCTGCTCGATATGGAAGAACAGTGACGTCACTCGCCAGCGCCGCGGATTCGGCACGACGCGCGCGATCGTCGCGAGCATGAGGCCGATGAATCCGACCAGCATCACTGCGTTGAGCCAGGTCGTCTCGACCGCAGCGCCGGTACGCGCGAGTAGCGCGATAAGTCCCGGCGGCCGTTCGGGCGGTTTCGCGACGGCAGCGGCTTTCGCCTTGGCGACCGTGTCGACGAGCGCGCGGCGTCCTTCGTCGAGTCCGCCGATGCCGTCTTTGGAATCGCCGGCAAGATCGAGCAGCAGCTGCGCGCCGGCGGTGTCCAGACGCGCGATGCCGCTGGCGTCGATCGTCGCGCCGTCCGACCGGCGGCGCTTCACCGCGCCGACGCGATCGCTCAATGCGGGCAGGAACGCGAGCGTCCAGTCGCCGGCGGCGACGATGCGTCCGCCGGCATCGAGCGTCACGGTTCCGGGCTCTGCCATGCGCACAGGCTAGCAGGCCGAGTGCAGGCCGAGCATCACGCCGGCTGAATGGCAGTTCAGGCGAGCAGCATGCAGGCGACGCCGGACAGCGTGCAGGTGACGCCGACGAGCTTGCGCCGATCGATGCCCTCGCGCAGGAACAACGCGGCCAGCAGCACGATGAAGACCGACGCGGTTTCGTTGAGCACGGCCGCGATCGAGGCCTCGGTATATTTGTAGCCCGCCATCCACAGCACCATCGAAAGATACTGGCCGAGGAACGCGGCCAGCACGATGAGCGGCCAGCGCAAGTGCGCAGGCCGATGGGCGAAGATCGGAAGCGGCTGGCGCCGCCAGGCGAAGATCGCCAGCATGCCGACGACGCCTCCGGCGAGGCGCAGCAGCACGATCCAGAGCAGCGGCTGGGCTTCGAGCACGCGCTTGACCATCACGATCGCGGTCGCCATCAGCAGAATCGCGGCGACGCCGTAGAGCGCGCCGCGGCGAAGCTCGGCTTTCGAGAGCCGCCGCTGCGGATCGTCGCTCGACACGATCAGCACGCCGCCGCTGACCAATGCGAAGCCGACGAGCTGCAAGGCATTGAGCCGCTCGGCGAGGAACACGTACGACAGCACGATCACGAACGGGCTGTAGAAATTGCCGATGATGCCCATGCGTCCCGCGCCGAGCGTGTTCAGCGCGCGGAAGTACAGCGTGTCCGCGACGGCGATGCCGAGCACGCCGGATATGAGCGCCAGCACGATCGAGCTCGCCGGCAGGATCGGAATCTCCAGGCCATGCACCGCGAACACGGTCGGCACGATCATGCCGAGCACGATCACGTTCTTGATCAGGTTCAAAGTCAGCGGCGGCAGCGATTCGCCGAGACGCTTGTAGACGATGACTCCGCCGGCCCAGGTCGCGGCGGCGCTGATCGAACAGATTTCCCCGATACCCATCGACGCCATTCCGATCCCGCCCAAGGCGCGGCATTATGCGGCCTATGAACTCCGATACCGGCGCCATCGCGCCGCTCAAGGTCCGCATCGGCTTCGTCGTCGATCTCGCCGCGCGCCTGCACGAATACGGCACGGCCGCGCCGCGCCTCGAAGACGTCATCAATCTCGTCAGCGCGCGGCTCGGCATCGTCTGCAACGTGCTGTCGACGCCGACGTCGATCGTGATGTCGTTTTCCGATCCGGCGCGCGAGGACGATCTTGCCGAGATGACGCAGGTCGTGCGCCTGCCGCCGGGCTCGGTCGATCTGAAGCGCCTGTGCCAGGTCGACGAGATCGCCGACCAGGTCATCGACGGCAAGCTCGATCTCGCGGCGGGACGACGGCGACTGCGCGAATTCCGCCGCCGCGATCGCTCGCCCGCGTATCGCGCGTGGACCGTCGCGAGCTACGCGATCTCGGCCGCGAGCATCGCCGCGGTGCTGCATACCGGCTGGATCGGCGTCGCGGCAGCGGCATTGATCGGCGCGCTGATCGGCGTGATCAATCTGCTTGCGCTCGACCGGCCGAATATCGCCGCGGCTTCCGATGCGCTGTCGGCCTTGATCGCGACGGCGATCGCGACGCTGGTCGCGGTCTATGTCGCGCCGATCGCGCTGCGCTCGGTCGTGATCGCGAGCCTGATCGTCCTGATGCCCGGTCTCACGCTGACGACTGCCGTGCGCGAGCTTTCGAGCCAACACCTCATCTCCGGCACCGCGCGCATGATGGGCGCGATGGCGACCTTGCTGAAGCTCGCGTTCGGCACGGTCGCGGCGACGCAGCTATTTGCATTGCTCGGCATCGTGCCGCCCCAAGGCGGCGAAGCACCCGTGCCGCGCTGGACCGAATGGGTCGCGGTGTTCGCCGCCGCGTTTGCGTTCGCCGTCTTGTTCCGCAGCCCGCGGCGCTACGTGCCGGTGGTCGTCGGGTCGGTCGTGCTGGGTTACGTGTGCACGCAGGTCGGCGGCGCGTATGTCGCGCCGGCGTTCGGCGTCTTCCTCGGCAGCCTCGTGATCGGAGCGGCGAGCAATCTCTTCGCGCGCGTTGCGCAACGTCCGGGCGCGCTCGTGCGCGAGCCCGGCATCATCCTGCTGGTGCCGGGCAGCGTCGGATTCCGCACCTTGAGCTTCGTGTTCGAGCGCGACGTGCTGCTCGGGCTCGATACGGCGATCTCGCTGGTGACGCTGCTCGTGTCGATCGTCGCCGGGTTGCTGTTCGGCGATCTACTGGTGCCGCCGCGGCGGAAGTTGTAACTGCCCTCACTACGGCGAAAACGAAAACCATAACCCACGACCGTCATTCCGGCGAAAGCCGGAATCCATTGGCTTTGCGGCGGCGAACATCAAAATGGATCCCGGCTTTCGCCGGGATGACGAGGAGTGTGGCGAGAGATCAAGGGCTACTTCAACAACGACCGCAACATCCAAGCCGTCTTCTCATGCTCCTGCAGCCGCTGCGTCGCAAGATCGGCCGTCGGCTGATCGTCCGCCTTGTCGGCGATGCGGAACACCTCGCGTCCGGTGCGCGCAACCGCTTCGTGGCCGTCGACGAGCTGCTGCACCATCTCCTTCCACTCGGGGACGCCGGTTTCTTCCTTGATCGTCGTCAGCTTGCCGAACTGCGTGTACGAGCCCGGCGCGTACACATCGAGCGCGCGGATGCGCTCGGCGATGAGATCGGCCGCTGTCCACAGTTCGTTGTACTGCGTCTCGAACATCAGATGCAGCGTGTTGAACATCGGGCCGGTGACGTTCCAGTGGAAATTGTGCGTCTTCAGATACAGCGAATACGTATCCGCAAGCAGCTTGGAAAGATTCTTCGCGATCGCCTCGCGGTCCTTTTTGGCGATGCCGATGTCGATCGTCATGGCACACTCCTGATAGGGTATCGACACGCTAACCGAGCGCGCCGGGCAAGTGAAATCGAACTTGCGAATCCCGGCGATTGACCTTAACTATGATGTCCGCGGCGGCGTCCGGCCGCCTGCGTTCCGATGACCATGTCCGACCTCACATCCCTTCGCCGCACGCTGGATCAGGTGATGGCGCGCGATTTCGGCCGCTTGCTGGCGCGCTGGCGGCGGCTCGCGTCCGCGCGTGCGCAAGCCGCGCCGGGCGACATCGCGGCGCTGCAGGCGGACATCGACGCCTCGGCTGCGCGCCGCGTTGCGCGAGCGGCGCGCGTGCCCGAGATCAAGCTCGACGAATCGCTGCCGATCAGCGCGAAAGCCGACGAGATCGTGCGGCTGATCCGCGATCATCAGGTCGTCGTCCTCGCCGGCGAAACGGGTTCCGGCAAGACGACACAGCTGCCCAAGCTCTGTCTCGCCGCCGGTCGCGGCGCGGCAGGAATGATCGGTTGCACTCAACCGCGGCGCATCGCGGCGCGTGCCGTCGCGCGCCGCGTCGCGAGCGAGCTTTCGACCGAGGTCGGCGACCTGGTCGGCTTCCAGGTGCGCTTCGCCGATCAGGTGTCGGATGCCTCGCTGATCAAGTTCATGACCGACGGCATTCTTCTCGCCGAGACGCAGTCCGATCCGTGGCTCGCCGCGTACGACACGATCATTCTCGACGAGGCGCACGAGCGCAGCCTCAATATCGATTTCCTGCTCGGCTATCTGAAGCGCCTGCTGGCCAAGCGGCACGATCTGAAACTGATCGTGACGTCGGCGACGATCGATACCGCGCGCTTCGCATCGCACTTCGCCGAAGCGCCGGTGATCGAGGTCGAAGGCCGCGCGTATCCGGTGGATGTGCGCTGGCGTCCGCCGGATCTCGATGCCGGATCGCGTAACCGCGAGCTCTCGACCGCGGAACAAATCGTCGCCGCGACCGACGAGATCACGGCCGAAGATCCGCGCGGCGACGTGCTGGTGTTCCTGCCGGGCGAGCGCGAGATCCGCGATGCGCATCTGGCGTTGTCGCGGCGCAAGTACCGCGAGACCGAAGTGCTCGCGCTCTATGCGCGATTGTCGGCGGCGGAGCAGGATCGCGTGTTCCGTCCGGGTCCGCAGCGGCGCATCGTGCTCGCGACGAACGTCGCCGAAACCTCGCTGACCGTGCCGCGCATCCGCTATGTCGTCGACACCGGCACAGCGCGCGTGAAGCGCTACGGCCAGCGCAATCAGCTGGAACGATTGCATATCGAGCCGATCTCGCAGGCTGCGGCCGATCAGCGCAAAGGTCGTTGCGGTCGCGTCGGGCCCGGCATCTGTTTTCGCCTGTACGGCGAAGACGATTTCGCGCAGCGTCCGCGCTACACGGAACCCGAAATCCTGCGCTCGTCGCTCGCCGGCGTGATCCTGCGCATGCTGGCGCTGAATCTCGGCGAGGTCTCCGAATTCCCGTTCGTCGAAGCGCCATCGGAACGTGCGATCGGCGACGGCTATCGTCGACTCGCCGAGCTCGGCGCGATCGACGGCAATCAGAAACTCACGTCCACCGGGCGCACGCTCGCGAGACTTCCGATCGATGTCGCGCTCGGCCGCATGCTGATCGAAGCCGAGAAGCGTGGTGCGCTGCGCGAGACGCTGACGCTCGCGGCGTTTCTCAGCATCCAGGATCCGCGCGAGCGTCCCGCCGATGCACGCCAGGCTGCCGATCAGGCGCACGCGGTGTTCGCCGATCCGAAATCCGATTTCGTCGGTGTGCTGAAACTCTGGACGGCGTATCACGACGCGCACGAGGAGTTGACGCAGTCGAAACTGCGCGACTGGTGCCAAGAGCATTTTCTCTCGTTCCTGCGCATGCGCGAATGGCGCGAGCTGCATCGGCAGCTGATGTTGCTCGTGACGGATGAGTTGGGTTGGAAGCTCGACAAAGCGCAACCCAACTCCCTCCCCTTCAAGGGGAGGGCGGGGGAGGGGATGGTGTCGGCATCGCGTTCAACGCGGCGCGAAAACCATCCCCACCCAAACCCTCCCCTTGAAGGGGAGGGCTTAAGGGCTAAGTCCCTTGAAGGGGAGGGCTTGAGAGCTGAGTCGTACGAGGCGATTCATCGCTGCCTTCTGTCCGGCTGGCCGACGCAGGTCGGACTCAAGAACGAGCGCGGTCAATATCGCGGCACGCGCGAGCGCACGTTCTCGATTTTTCCGGGCTCGTCGGTCGCCAAGGCGCCGCCGCGCTGGGTGCTGGCGGGGCAGATTCTCGATCTGCAGAAAGTCTACGGATTGCTGTGCGCGCGCATCGAGCCGGAGTGGGTCGAGCAGGAAGCGGCGCATTTGGTCAAGCGCAGCTGGCGCGATGCGCACTGGTCGCGCAAGCGCGGCGCGGTGATCGCGTTCGAGCAGGTGTCGCTGTTCGGGCTGACCTTGGTCGAGAAGCGCGCCGTCCAATTCGGCAAGCAGGATCCCAAGCTCGCGCACGAGATATTTCTGCGCGAAGCGCTGGCGCGCGGCGATATCGATGCGCGCTCGGATTTCGTGCGCGCGAACTCACGCGTGCTGGCGCAGGCGCAGGAGCTCGAAGCCAAGCGGCGACGCGCGGGACTCGTGCGCACCGAAGACGAGCTCGCCGCGTTCTTCGCCGGCAAGATTCCAGCAGACGTTTATACGACCGCGGCCCTCGATGCGTGGTATCGCGCGGCGTCGCCGTCGGCGCAGGCCGGCGTGCATTGGTCGCTCGAAGACGTGCTGGCGGAATCACCCGGCGTTGGCGTGCGCGATTTTCCGGCCGAGATCGAAGTCGCCTCGCACAAGCTGCGCACGAGCTATCGCTTCGTGCCGGGAGATCCGGCGGATGGCGTCACGCTGCACGTTCCGCTGGCGCTTGTGAACGCGGTGTCCGCGGAGCGCTGCGAGTGGCTGGTGCCGGGGCTGCTTCCGGAAAAAGTCGCGGAGATGATCCGAGCGCTGCCGAAGAGCCTGCGCCGCAATTTCGTGCCTGCGCCGGATTTCGCGCGCGCGTTCGCCGATGCGGAGCCTCCTCGCGACGAAGCGCTCGCGATCGTGCTGTCGCGCTATCTGCAGCGCGTGACCGGCGTCGCCGTGTCGGCGTCCGATTTCGCGGGCGCCGAATTGCCGGCGCATCTTCGGATGAATTTCCGCATCCACGACGAGAAGGGCCGAACGCTGGCCGAGAGCCGCGATCTTGCCGCGATCCAGTCGGAATGGACGACCGCGGCGCGCGTGGCGTTCTCGCATCGCGCCGATGTCGAGCTGACGCGCGAGGATGTCGATGCGTTCGACTTCGACGAGATACCCGATCGCGTCATCTCGTCCGGTGGGCTTACCGCGTTTCCGGCGCTGGTCGATCTCGGCGAAAGCGTTGCGCTTCGCGTGTTCGAGCGTCGCGACGAAGCGCTGGCGTCGCATCGCAAAGGCGTCGAGCGGCTACTGCGGAACGCGCTCGCGGATCGCATCAAGCACGCGCGGCGGCAACTGCCGCTCGCCAACGCGCTGATGCTGAAGTGGGCGCCGCTTGGGAGCGCCGAATCGCTGCGCGCGGACCTCGTCGAAGCGGGCTTGCGCGAACGTCTCGCCGCGCACGATCTCGATATCCGCGAGCGCGGAGCGTTCGAGCACGTGCGCGAGGACATCGGGCGCTCGCTGTTCGGCGCTGCAGTCGAGCGGCTCGCGATCGTCGAGCAGATCATCCAGAACTACGCGGAATTGAAGCCACTGCTCGAACCGCCGTTGATCGGTTTCGCGCGCGCGAACTACGAGGACATCGAGGAGCAGCTTTCGGAGTTGCTGTTTCCAGGCTTCGCGCGCGAAGTGGATAAGTCGCGGCTTGCGCATTTTCCGCGGTACCTGCGCGCGATGCGTCTGCGCGCCGAGCGCCTGCGCCAGGATCCGGCGCGCGATCAGGCGCGCATGCTCGCGGTACAGCTTTACTGGCGCGATTATTTGAAGCTGCGCGCGACGCGCAGCAACGATCCGGCGCTGGAAGAATTGCGCTGGCTGGTCGAGGAATTGCGCGTGTCGACGTTCGCGCAGGAGCTGCGCACGGCGGAGCCGGTGTCGCCGAAGCGGTTGGCGAAGCTGGTGGAAGGATTGCGCGCGGCATCCTGAAACGGCATCGCGTGTGGAAGCGCAAGCGCTGCAGCCCGTCGTCCCGGCGAATGCCGGGACGCGCGTTTCAAGCTGGATTCCGGCCTTCGCCGGAATGACGGGCCTGCGAGTCGGCGGAACGCCTTACTTGATTCGCTGCACGCGCACGCTGCAGCCGCAGCCGTCGACGTACATCAGCCAGCTGCCGAGCAGCATCGGCTTGATGCGCACGGCGGGGCTGTCGAACTTGCCGGCGTCGTACGTGCCCGATTCCGCCTGTCGCCATTCCTGGCCGTTGTCGAGCTTGAACACGGACTTGCCGCGCCAGCCGGTGAACGGTCCGTCGATGTGGCTTTCGATGACGTCGCGCGAGGAATCATCGGCGTAGAACTGCGGCGTGCCATTCGGGCCGACGCCCGGTGCCGCTCCGCCGTGAGTGCGCAGCCACTCGTTCAGATACTTCAGCTGCTCGGGCGAAAGATGATCGAGACCCGCGGCGCGAAAGTCGGCTTGCGACATGCGCTCCTCGAGGGTGGAAGGCGGGGTCTGGGCGCTCGCTGCGGTAACGAGGAGCACGAACGAAATCAGGAGAAGTCTCGAAAAAGGGCGCATGATCTTGGCTGGGAGAGGGACGGTTCGTGACCGCGACCGCAAATTTCCTTGTCTTTTACGAACTTAACAGGTGCGCGCGGCCGCACAAGCCGATAGAATGCGGCTGCCCGAGTGTAGCATGACGGTTACCCGGTTCATTCAGGGTTCGCTGGCAAAAGCGACGCAGGCTGCAGGGCAAGGGAAGGATCCGCGTTCGAGCGTTGCGCGCCGATAAAAAGGCGTGGCATGCGCATGTGCAATACCGCAATTCAGAGAATCCGAGAAATGCCCGCAATAAAGTTGTCCGTTGTTGGAATCATCGCCGGTCTTGCCGCCTCCTTCGCTTTCCCTTCCGATTCCTCGGCTGTCAGTCTGGTCGTCGGCCGTGAAACGCTCACGGTGCAGACGCCGACGCTCGTGCCTTCGGGCATCGTGTATCAGACCAGCCTTCTGACGGCTTACACCTCCGGCTTTCTCTTTTGCGACAACATTTCCGAAGGTGCCGAGCAGCTGACCTTCACGCCGGTGCACGAGGATCAGACCTTCGTTCCGGCGCACAAGTGGACGTTTAACCAGGGCAGCGATCTGGAAACAGTCGCGTTCCGTGGCGGCAGCGTTGTCGTCAACAGCCCCAACGGCGATGAGCCGGTCTCGACGCTGGCCTGCCGCTCGACCGGTCCTTCCGGCGAGATACGCGCGCTAACGGACGGCATCTTCGACAACGGCGCCGAATCGGCGACGTATTCGAACTACAGCGACATGTTCAACTGGATTCCGCCGCAGGGCTTCGACTGGAACAACCCGGACCTGAGCCAGCTGCCGTCCGATCCGTGCAATCCGACTGCCTCGAGTCCTGCGCGTGTGGATGAAGACGTCGCTTGCACCGCCGTTTCGGCGTTCCGTCCCAGCCAGGCCGCCGGCCCGCAGCGCTCGGCGACCGTCTGGACGGCCACCGATGGCGTCACGTTCACGTACCTCTTCCGCATCGACAATCGCATCGGCCCGGCGCAGCCGGGCGTGCCGCCGCAGTTCCAGATTCCGCCCGCGGGCAGCCTCGACACCGCCGATGGCACGCTGACCGCCTCGGGCGTCAGCATCGTCGATGCGTACGACTCGGCTTATCTTGATGCGAGCGCCAACTACTGCTTCCTGACCGAGCTTCCCAGCGTCCTCAACAGTACTGTGTGCTCGGGACAGAATCCGGTGCAGATCAATGGTCCGCTGCATCGCGTGGTGTTCGCCCAGCCGCCGCCGGTCGGGCCCGAGAGCATCACGTTCTATGTGGCCGTGAACCGTCTCGTCGGCGGTGGCTCGCATTCGAATCTGACGACGCCGGTCGTCGGCGTCGCAGTCGTCATGGATCCGGTCGTCGTCGCCGAAGGCGGCAACCATTTCAGCGGGGACGACGTCCTGTTCGGCTTCATGCCCGAATCGGCCGGTTTCCCCTGGATGGGCCAGTAAGACTTTTCGACGCGCGCGCCGCCACCGCGCCGCGGTGGCCGTAAGCTTGTTCTCCCGATCTCCTGAAAGACGGCGCAATCGCAGCGCCGTCGGATGGCTGGCGTGAAGCGTTCCTCCGATCGCAGACAAACGCTCGAGCATTGGCTCGCGACCGGTGATGCCGCCGCGTCCGACGTGCTGGCTCGCGCGTGCCGGTTCGCCGACGAGAAAGCCGCCGATCTTGGTCCCGCCTGGGCGGCGCAGCGCGAGCAACTCTTCGCGACGCTCGATCTGATCCGCGGCCTCGGCGTCGGCGCGGAAGCGGAAGCCGGCTGCATCCTGCAGTCACTGATCGACTGCGGTTTGCCGGCCAATTCGAAAGAGCTCGCGCAATTTCCCGCCGACGTGCGCAACCTCATCGAAGGCCAGCAGGCCGCCGAGCGCGTCTGGTCGCTGTACGCCGCGCGCGGCAATGCCGGCGGCACCGAAGGGCTGCGGCGCCTGCTGCTCGCCATCATCCGCGACCTGCGCGTCGTGTTCATCCTGCTCGCGCGCCAGCTCGTGCGCATGCGCAACGCGGCGAGCCTGCCCGAGGAAGAACGCCGCGCGCTCGCGCAGCTGACCGCCGACATCCATGCGCCGCTCGCCAATCGGCTCGGCATCTGGCAGCTCAAGTGGGAGCTCGAGGACCTCGCGTTCCGCTATCTGCAGCCGGATGTCTACAAGCGCATCGCGCATCTTCTCGACGAGCGCCGCGGCGATCGCGAAGGCTGGATCGCCGAAGCCAAGCACGCGCTCGACACGGCGTTGCGCAAGGCCGGCATCAAGGCCGACATCGCAGGGCGCCCGAAACACATCTATTCGATCTGGCGCAAGATGCAGAAGAAGGGCGTCGAGTTTTCCGACCTCTACGACGTGCGTGCGCTGCGCATCCTGGTCGACGATCTCGCCAACTGCTACGCCGCGCTCGGCATCGTGCACTCGCTGTGGTCATACATCGCCGGCGAGTTCGACGATTACATCGCGAGCCCGAAGGGCAATCAGTACCAATCGCTGCACACCGCCGTGATCGGTCCGCACGGCAAGACGCTGGAAGTCCAGATCCGCACGCACGACATGCATCGCCACGCCGAGCTCGGCTTCGCCGCGCACTGGCGCTACAAGGAAGGCGGCGGCGCCGATGCGAGCTTCGAGCGCAAGATCGCCTGGATGCGCCAGCTCCTGGAGAGCAAGGACGCGCGCGAAGACGACGCCGCGTTGCTGGCGGGTTTTCGCACCGAAGTCATCGAGGACCGTGTTTATCTCCTGACGCCCAAAGGGCAGGTCATCGATCTGCCGCGCGGCGCGACGGTGCTCGATTTCGCCTACTCGATCCACACCGACGTCGGTCATCGCTGCCGCGGCGCGAAGGTCAACGGGCGCATCGTGCCGCTGACGTTCCAGCCGGCGAGCGGCGATCGCATCGAGATCCTGACCGGCAAGACGATCGAGCCGCGCCGCGACTGGCTGTCCGCGCATCACGGCTATCTCGCCACGCATCGCGCGCGCGAGAAGGTGCGCGCGTGGTTCAAGCGCATCGACCACGCGCAGAATCTCGCCGCGGGCCGCGCGCTGCTCGATCGCGAGCTCAAGCGCCTCGCGTTGCATCAGGCCAACATCGACAACCTGCCGGCTCGCTTTCAGCTGAAGACGCAGGAAGAGCTTCTCGAAGCGCTTGCGCTCGGCGACATCTCGCCCGGCCAGGTCGCGCGCGTGTTGCACGAATCGCTTGCTCCCGCGACGCCCGCGCCCGCACCGGCGGCCGTGCCCGCGCGACCGCGTCCGCGCGGCAAGGACGCGATCGTCATCGAAGGCGTCGGCAATCTGATGACTCAGCTCGCGCGCTGCTGCCAGCCGCTGCCGGGCGATGCGGTCGAAGGCTTCATCACGCGCGGACGCGGCGTTTCGGTGCATCGCTCCGACTGCAAGCAGCTGGCGCGCCTGCGCGAGCGCGATGCCGGCCGCGTCATCGAGGTCGAGTGGGGCGAGCGCAAGGAGCTCGCCTACGAGGTCAACGTCGTCGTGCGCGGCTACGACCGCAAGTGGCTGCACAAGGACGTTACCAACGTCATCGCCGCGGCGAACGCGCACCTTCTCGCCGTCAATACGCAGGTCGATCCGCGTCAAGGCCTCGCCGAGATGAACTTCGCGCTGCGCGTCACCGATTTCGGCCAGCTCAGCGGTTTGCTCGCTCGCCTTGCGACCGTGCCGAACGTGCTCGAGGCGCGGCGCGTCACTTGAGCTCGCTGCTCAAAGCGAAAGATTGAACCACCAAGAACACGAAGAGCACGAAGGAAGAGCTCTTTCACCAAATCTTCTTGTTTCTTCGTGTTCTTGGTGTTCTTCGTGGTTCAATCTTTTGATCTTTGTTTCAGACGATCCGCAAAAACACCCCTGAACGGCCCTTGTCCTGCGGCTTTGCGCCTGCATGGTATTCTGCCGTTCCTGCCGCGGAAGCCTCGTCGAGGCGCTCCCGGCGCGGTGCGGGTGCCAGATTGGAAGTGACAGAAACGTGATCGAGATCCCCGGCTACCGTCTCTTGCGTCAGCTCGGCCGCGGCGGCATGGCGACGGTCTATCTCGCCGTCCAGGAATCGGTGGATCGCGAAGTCGCGCTCAAGGTCATGTCGCCGGCTCTGCTCGCCGATCCGAATTTCGGCGAGCGCTTCCTGCGCGAGGCGAAGATCGCCGCCAAGCTGCACCATCGGCATGTCGTCGGCATCCACGACGTCGGCCGCGCCGGCGACTATCACTACATCGCGATGGAATACCTCGGCGGCGGTCCGGTCCTGCACAAGGACGGCAATCCGCGCCCGCTGCGCTTCGCGCTGCGCGTGATCCGCGAGATCGCGGCCGCGCTCGACTACGCGTGCAAGAAGGGCTTCGTGCACCGCGACGTCAAGCCCGACAACATTCTCCTGCGCGACGACGGCTCGTCCGCGCTCACCGACTTCGGCATCGCGCGCGCGCTCGACACCGCCGCGCGCATGACCAAGACCGGCGCCGTGGTCGGCACGCCTCATTACATGAGCCCCGAGCAGGCGCGCGGCAAGCCGATCGACGGGCGTTCGGACCTCTACAGCCTCGGCATCGTGCTCTACGAGCTTCTGGTCGGACGCGTGCCGTACCAGGCCGATGATTCGCTCGCGATCGGCATCATGCACATCACGCAGCCGGTTCCCGAGCTGCCCGAAGCGCTCGCCGCGCTGCAGCCGCTGGTCGGCCGCATGCTCGCAAAGCAACCCGAGGATCGCTACCAGGACGGCCAGGAAGTCGCCGTCGCGATCGCCGAATACGAACGGCGCAACGGCGAGGATGCGCTGCCGGAAATTCTGGTCGAGTCCGAGGGAGCGCGCCGCGACTCGGCCGCCTTCGACACCTTCGTTCCGCCGACGCCGCCGATATCCGCGCGCGACAGCGGCGGCTGGGATCGAGCGGATCCTGCGATCGGGCGCATCGACGAGATCGTCGCCGCGGTCGGCGACAACGCGATGCGCGCCGAAAGAACCGGCCGCACGCCGCGCGCGACGAACGCGCGCGGCAACCGCTGGCTCGCGACCGGTATTTTCGGCGTCGTGTTCCTCGTTGCAGCGCTTGCGGCGTGGACTTATCAGGATCGCCTGCGCGCGCTACTGCCGCGCACCGAATTCAACGACACGCTGACGCGCGCGCAGCGCGCGCTCGACGAAGGCAAGCTCACCGGCAACCAAGGCGACAGCGCGCGCGAACTGTTCCAGGCCGCGCGTGCGCAAGACCCGGACAACGACGTCGCCCGCGCCGGCCTCGAGCGCGTCGGCCAGAAACTCATGGAGCGCGCCGAGGCTGCGCTGAAGAGCGGCGACTACGCCGCCGCGCATCAATCGCTCGACGCCGCGCGCGAGCTCCTCGGCGGCGGCGCCGCGGTCGATGCGCTCGCGCAGAATCTGACCCAGGCCGAAAGCCGCGGCACGGAGACGGGCCAATTGCTCGATCAAGCGAGAACCGCGCTCGACGCCGGCCGCGTGACCGGCGACGACGGAGCTGCCGCTTTGTACAAGCGCGTCCTCGCGACGGATCCGTCGAACGCGCTCGCACAATCGGGACTGCAGAAATCCGCCGACGCGCTCACCGCGCAAGCGCGCGCCGCGTTCGATGCCAACGACATCGCCAAGGCTTCCGCGCGCATCGACGACATCGCGCGCATCCTGCCCTCGTCCGCCGCGCTCACCGAATTGCGCGGCCAGCTCGCAAAAGCGCGCGGGACTCAGCGCGCTTCGCTCGACGCCGATCTCGATCGTGCCGACGCACAAGTGCGCGCCGGCCATCTCGCCGGCAGCAACGACAGCGCGCTCGAACTCTATCGCGCCGTTCTGAAGCAGGATGCCGCGAATGCGCGCGCGCGCGCGGGCCTGCGCCGTATCGCGCAATCATTCGTTCTGCAGGCGAACGCCGCGGTCGACGACAGCAAAGCGACCGAGGCCGACAAGCTACTCGCGAGCGCCGCCGAGCTGGCGCCCGATCTTCCTGAGCTGCGCGAAGCGCGCATGAACCTGCGCGAGCTGCGCGAGCGCCAGGACATCGATGCGGAACGTCCCAAGCTGACTGCCGCCGACACCGCGCAAGTGCGCAAGCTCGTCGCCGACGCAGGCCAAGCCGCCGCGGCCGGCAACCTCATCGTTCCGCCTGGCGACAGCGCCTACGACAAATATCGCGCCGCGCTCGCGATCGACGGCAACGATCACGATGCGCTCGACGGCATCGCGAAATTGCCGGCGCGAGCCAAGGAATTGTTCGGCCAGGCTCTGACCGACGGCACGCCGCAACGCGCGCGCATGCTGCTCGACACCGTGCGCCAGATTTCGCCCGGCGACGCGGCGATCTCGTCGATGACCGAGCGCCTCGCCAACGCGTTCTTCGATCAGGCCGAAGCGCGCGTCCGCGAAGGACGCCGCGCCGATGCCGCGCGCGCGCTCGACGCGGCGCGCGAGCTCAATCCGGCCGACGCGCGCCTCGGTCCGCTCGACGCGCGCATCCGGGCGCTGCCGGAAACGCGCAGCTGATCGAACGCACGCGCGCACGATGTGCCTCCTCCTGATCGCGCATCGCGTCGTACCCGGCACGCCGCTGATCCTGCTCGGCAATCGCGACGAGTATCACCAGCGCGCAAGCGCCGCCGCGGCGCCGTGGCGTGAGGATGGCCGCATCGCCGGCGGCCGCGATCTCGTCGCAGACGGAAGCTGGCTCGCCGTGCGCAGCGACGGCCGCTTCGCTGCGGTCACGAACCTTCGCACCGGATTGCCGGCGACGGCGCCGAAGTCGCGCGGCTGGCTGGTGCGCGATTTCGTGCTCGGCGATGAATCTGCGCCGCACTATCTCGAACGCCTGCGCGACGACATGGAGAGCTACGGTCCGTTCAACCTTGTCCTTGGCGATCGCGACAACGCGTACGTGCTCGGCAGCGGCGACGGCTATGCGCAGCGCCTGCATTCCGGCATCCACGTCGTCAGCAACGGCGCGATCGGCGTGCACTGGCCGAAGACCGAGCGCCTGCAGTGGCGATTCGCCGAAGCCCTCGCCGAAGAACCCAAACCCGATTCGAAACGTTTCCTCGATCTCCTCCTCGAAGAATCGCATCCGCCTGACGACGCGCTGCCCGACACCGGCGTTGGCCTGGAGCTCGAACGATTGCTGTCGCCGATCTTCATTCGCGGCGATATGTACGGTACGCGCGCAGGGACGCTGGTAAGTCGAGGCGGTGATGGCGCCATGACGCTCGTCGAGCATCGCTTCGGACCGCGTGGCGCATCGACCGGGCGATCGGCGTGGCGCGCCGTTCCCGGCGAATCGTTCGCGCCAGGGGAAGTCGCGTAATAACGCTGGATCGCACCCGGGCACTGGGCAACGCCGCGTTTTATTGGCACGCTCGCGCACGGGAAAGGGCAAGGAGTGGAAAATGCGCGGCATGTGGGCGTGGGCAATTGCGTTCGTCGTTTCGCTGGGTGGCGTCGGCGCGGCATCCGCGCAGAACCTCGCGTGCGCGACGGTCAAGGTAGAGCCCGACGTCGCGTTCGACGGCCGCAAGCTTCGCGAAATCGCGGACATCGCCGATCCGACGCTGCGCCGGATCAACACATTGCTCACCCAGCGTTGTTTCGACGAGGCACAGGCCGACATCGACGCGTTCGTGGCGGCGCATCCGGGCGATCATCGGGTCACCTATGTGCAGACGCGCGGCGCATGGATGACGGGATCGCCGGCCGAGGCCGAAACTCTTCTGTCAGAAACGATTTCGAAGTATCCCGATTTCGCATCGGCTTACATCCTGCTCGCCGGCCTCAAGCTCGACCACGAGCAGTACGCGGAGGTCGGTCCGCTGCTCGACAAGGCGGAGCGGTTGTCTCCTACCGATCTCTGGCTCTTCGTCGATCGCCTTCGGTTGGCGGCGTTGACGTCGCCCGATCGCGCGCTGGTCGAGACGATGGCGCGCGTGATGCGCGACAAGCGCTTCCGGCGCGACGTGCGCGTCGATATGTTCGCGCTCATCCTCGACAATCTGCAGTCGCTCGCGGATGCCGCGACCATCGACGCCGCCCATCAGACGCATATCGCGATCGGCTACAACTCGCCCGAAGACAGCATCACGTCGTACGCGTTCTGGCTCATCGAGGATCAGCAGCGTACGGCCGATGCGCGCGAATGGCTCGAACCGCTGCTGAAGACCCAACTGCGGCATCCCGAAGTCGTGCACAAGCTGCTCGCGGAATCGTATCTGTTCGATGCGGCGCGGATCGATCCCGTGCAGACCGAGCGCAACTTCGCATTGATCGAGAAGGCGCGCAACGAGATGGGCGGCAGCATCGACGATCTAGCCCGCGATGCGGCGTTGGATGCGAGATTCAAGCCGCTGCAAGGCTTCTTCGCCGTCGTTGAAGACATAGACAAGCCGGACGAACTTGGCGAGACCGCGCTCTGCGCCGGACTTCAGGCGATTGTGCTCGACGTGCCGATGATCAAGTCCATGCTGGCCAATCTCGCCGACCCGAATCAGCTTTGCTCCAGCGTGAAGACGACGCCCGTCGGCGTGATCCTGATACATGCGCAAGCGCAAACGGCCGAGCGGGCCGAGCTGTTGAGAGATCTTCTCGCGCGCGGCGCCGATCCGAATCCGACCGTATTCAACGAGGATGCGATCACGTTTTGCAAAAACAATGGTCGATGCGATGCGCTCCTCGACATTTTGCAGCCGGCTTGGGACGCGGCCGGCAAGCACTAGCGGCGCGAGGCCGTGTCCGCGTCGAGATCGAGAATCCGGCGCACGGCTTCTTTTGCCGAGCCGAACGAAAAGTGCCGCTCGACATTGGCGAGCCCGCGCGATGACAGACGGGTCCATAGCGCCTCGTCGCCATAGAGGCGGACGACTGCGTCGGCGAAGCTTGTCGCGTCGTCCGCAACCAGCACGTCGGCGCCCGCCTCGACGTGCATGCCTTCAACCGCCATCGACGTCGCCACGACCGGCAAGCCGTAGCTCATCGCCATGTTGACCTTGCCCTTGACGCCTGCACCGTAGCGCAGCGGCGCAACCGAGACGCGGCAGCCGTCCATGTACGGCGCGATGTCCTCGACGTAGCCGTGCACGATCACCGATTCGCTGGCGAGCGCGAGGATTGATGCAGGCACTTTGCTGCCGATGACGTGAAAGCGGCATTCGGGCAGCGCGGCGCGGATGCGCGGAAATACGTCGCGCACGAACCAGATCACCGCGTCTTCGTTCGGCGGATGCTGGAAGCCGCCGACGAAGACGAGATCGCGGCGATCGGCGAACGGCGTGCGGCAGCCGAAGATTTCATGCACGTTGGAAAGCACTTCGACGCGCGCGCCGGGTGCGTCGCGCGCGAGCAATTCCTGCTCGGCGGGGCTGACGACCAGCGTGAGATCGCATTCGCGGATCAGCTTCAGCTCCTGCGCGCGCGTCGCGGCGGCGCGGCGTGCGAGCTCGGGTCGCTGTTCGAGCTCCGCGGCGCGCTGCTCGCGCAGGTAATGAAGATCGACCGTGTCGAACACGAGCTTCGCGCGCGGCGCGTAGAGACGCGCGAGGCCGACGTAGCTCGCGGCGACGTAGTGCCGCGAAAGCACGATCGCATCGAACTCGGCGCCGCGCTCGCGGAACAGCGCGACCGGATCGGCGGCCCACGGCGCGTACAACGCTTCGACGCCGATTTCCTGCAGCGCGAGCGTGTACCGATCGACCCACGCGCGATTGTCCGGCAGGAAACTCGCGCGGCAGCCGAGATCGCCGAGCACACGCATCAGGTTGACCATGCGCAGCGATCCCGAATCCTGATCCGGCGTCGGCGTCGTCGCGTCGACGATGAGGACGCGCTTCGTGGCGCGATGCGTCGCGGCGCGCCCGATCGGCATGCCCGGCGCCGGCTGGCGCGCCAGCGCAAGTTTCCACTTGTCGAGAAACTTCTCGCGATTGATCGGTTGGTAACTCTTGATGCCGCTCGTCGTGTCGGTGCCGGACGTGACGCCTTCGAAATGGATCACCGTTGCTGCGGGCTCGTACCAGACCTTGGAGCCGGCGGCGCGCACCGCGAACGCGAGGTCGGTGTCTTCGTAGTAGGCAGGCGCGTAGCGCGAATCGAATCCGCCGAGGCGATGGAACAGCTCGCCGCGCAGCAGGATCGCCGCGCCCGAGCAGTAATCGGTCTCACGGCGATACGCGTAGCGCGGATCGTCGGGATCGTCGAAGCGCCCGTAATTCCAACCGGAGCCGTCGTTGAAGACGATGCCGCCGGCTTCCTGCAGGCGGCCGTCGGGATAGACGAGCTTGGCGCCGACGAGTCCCGCCTGCGGCGCTTCTTCGAGGCAGCGCACGAGCGCTTCGAGCCAGCCGCGGGTCACGCGCGTGTCGTTGTTGAGGAACAGCAGCATTTCCCCGCTCGCGACCGCGGCGCCGGCGTTGCACGATCCGACGAAGCCGAGATTTTGCGCGTTGCGGACGACGCGGATGCCCTTGACGCTGCCGAGGCGCTCGATCGTGCGATCGCTCGAGCCGTCGTCGACGACGATGACCTCGATGGGAATCGCGCCGGCGTGCTCGGCGATCGAGCGCAAGCATGCCGACGTGTACGCGATCTTGTTGTAGACCGGAATTACGATCGAAACGCGTGGCGTGCCGGAACCAGGAACGACGAACGGCTCGAAGTCATCGCGCGGCGGCGCGTACGTGATTTTCTTTCGCGCCGGTCCGCGGCCGCGGAGCTCCTGCGCAATGCGTGCGATCGTGCCTGCAAGCCCGCGCTGCGCGATGCTGCCGCGCACGCGCGACAAGGTGCTGCGCACGTGCAGCGAGCGGAACGCGAGGCGCGCGCGCAGCGCCTGCACGCGCGCATTCCAGCGCCGCAGCGGTGCCGTGATGCGCCACGACGTGCTGGAAACCATTTGCTCGTGACGCGGGCGAAGATCGCGTAATTCCTCGTCCAGCGTCAGCGCCCAGCGTGTGCGCTCGCCGAGCTCGCGATCGAGGCCATGTCCCCATTCGCCGCGGCGATCGCTTTCCGCGCGCGTGTCGGCAAGCTCGACGCGCAGCGTTTTCGTGAGGTCGCGCAGGCGCGCGATCGCGGCGGTGTCGACCGACGATCGCAATGCCGAAGCGTCCATCGGCGACAAGGGATATCGCGCCGCCGGCCGCGAACCCGGATGGATGATCGCGGCATAGGCGCGCGCCATGTCTTCGAGTGACGATTCGCTACGCGTCGCGAGCGTTGCGCGCACGGCATCGAGCGGCGCGCGATCCTGAAGCAGCGCAGCGACGCGCTCGACGAGCGCTTCAGCATTGGGCGCAGCCAGGAAACCGTCGACGCCGTCGCGGATGCGCTCGGCCAGCGCGCCGACCTGGGTCGCGACGACGGGCACGCCGAGGCTGCGCAGTTCCGACAGCGTATAGCTGAAAGTTTCGGCGACGGTCGGCAGCAGCAAGGCCGCGTCGGGCGCGATGCGCGCGACGAGATCGGGCAGCTCGTCGCGGCGATAGTCGAGCACGATGTGCACGCCGCGCTCGCCGAACAGCGCGTGCGCATCGGATCCGGCGCCGACGAGGAAAAGGTCGGCGTGCTCGCGCAGCTGCGGCAGCGCGGCGGCGAGAAGCTCGGCGCCTTTGCCGCGGCGCACGCGTCCGGGAATCAGGAGGCGCGGCCGCTCGCGTCTCGGCGGTGGCATGAATTGCGCGGGTTTCGGCCACGGCGCAAGGCCGTGAGCGACGATGTGGCTCGCGAGCTCGCCGAGCTCGGGCGCGAGACGCAAATGATTGTCGAGCGCCGATCGGCTCGGCGCGACGAGGCTCGCTCCCGCTGCGCGCAACGCGGCCACCGTCGCGTCGCGGAGCGCGCGCCAATGTTTCGGATTGCGATTCGCGAATTCGGCGTCGGAGCCTTGCGCGGCGAGATCCCGCGCGCGCTGCGCGTCGTCGAAGTGCAGTGCCGCGTCGCCGAAATCGCGATGCAGCGTCGGCCACAACGGATAGTGATCGTGGATCACGGCGAACGTCGGCAGGCGTGTCGCCAACACGTCGAGGCTGTGGCCGATCAGCGAAGAGACGACGACGGCGTCGATGCAGTAGTCGCGCAGGAATTCGGCGAGGATGCCGGCATAGGCGGCATCGGCGAGCGCGGTGTCGGCGATCGGTCGCGGCAGCGGAACGCGCGCGAGCGGCGGGCCGCGCAGCGATCCGTCGTGAAGCTCAAGCCATTCGCCGTGGCGCTTGCGCGCGAAGCTGCCGCGCGAGATCAAGACGAGATGAGATGCCTGGTCGAACGATTCGGAGAAGTCGCGCACCCAGCGTTCCGCGCCGCCGCCCCAACCGTGAAGGACGTGCAGCAAAACGGGCTTCGCGTCGAGACCAGGAAGGCCGGGCGCGGCATCGGCGGCACTTGCTGCCGAAACGCGATCGCGCAACGCGGCGAGCGGCGAGGGCGGCGTCGGATCACGCGGATCGGCGTCGGTTGCGGCGGCGGGTGTGCCGTCGCCGGCGCGCGCATAAAGATGATCGAGCAGCACGCAACGCAGATCGTGCGTCGCGAGCGCATCGGCGTCCGTCGCCGAAGCGTGGCCGAGCTCCGCGAGACGTTCGCCGTGCCAGGCGCTGAGCGCGGCGCCGCGAAGATCGGCGTCGACGAGGCGGCGTTCTCCGTAGGCGTAGCACAGCGCGTCGATGCGCGCGGCGTCGGGAGCGCCCGCGAAGATCGGCGAGCGTTCGGCGGCGAGATTGTCGAGCGCTGCCGCGCCGACGACGCCATCGCATTCGAGCGCGCGCAGCAGGCGGTCGATCGCGTGCACCGGAAGCTCGACGTCGGCGCGCACCAGGATCAGGGTTTCGCGCGGAAATGCGCGCGCGGCGAATGGCAGCAGATCGAGCGGATCGTCGCTCGGCGGCGCTTCGATGCGATCGAATCCCGCGACGGGGTTGCCGAGTGCCGCGACGCGCTCGAAGGATCGCAGCGATGCGAGCGCGCCGTCCGGCACGCTCATCGTGCCGAACACGCAGACCCGGAACGGACGCTCGGCGATCGCGCGCACCGTGCCGCTCAGCGCGCCCGCAGCGAAAGGCCGCGCGGCAGCGTGTGCCGGGCCGACGCCGGTGCGCCGCTCGCGGCGAACGTCAGGGTCGGGCAGGCAAGACGCATGGAAGCTCCGGCGCGGGAAAGTCGAGATTATCGCCGATCTTCGCGCCGCCGTGGCTTGGCCACGCGGGGTTGCACGGGCATGGTCGGCCGTCTCGCCTTGCGCGACGGCGCACGGGTAGACTCGCGCGGACGTCCCGATGGATTCCGTACTTGTCCTTTTTCTCGCGCGCCTTCGCGTTCCTGGCCTTCTCGTGGCGCTTGTTGCGCGCGCCGATCCTGATCGGCGTCGGTTTCGCCATCGGATTCGTGCTGCCGTATACGTTCTATCTCGATCGCGAGGTGCGCAGCCGCTTCGACGATCTTTCGTGGGAGTTGCCAAGCCGCGTGTATGCGCGACCGTTGCAGCTCGCGCCGGGCCTCGCGATGACGGCCGACGTGCTGCTGCTCGAGCTCGACGCGGCGCGCTATCTCGACAGCGCGGACGCGAAAAATCCCGGCACGTATCACCGCGACGGTGCGCGCTTCACGATCGCGCGGCGCGGCTTCATCTATCTCGACGGACGCGAGCGCGAGAAGCGCATCGCGGTGACGCTCGCCAACGGCAAGGTCGCGCAGCTCGTCGATGCGGACAGCGGCGCTGCGCTCGACACCGCGCGGCTGGAACCTGCGCGCATCGCGACCTTGTACGGCGCGCTGCAGGAAGATCGCCGCATCGTGCAACTCGGAGAAGTGCCGACCTTGCTGCTGACCGGATTGCAGGCGGTCGAGGATCGCGACTTCAAGCATCATCACGGCATCGATTCGGTCGCGATCCTGCGCGCGGCGTGGGCGAATCTTCTCGCGCACCGCGTCGTGCAGGGCGGATCGACGTTGACGCAGCAGCTGGTCAAAAATCTTTTTCTCGATCGCGGCCAGACGATCACGCGCAAGTTCAACGAGGCACTGCTCGCGCTGATCATCGAGGCGCGCTACGGCAAGCAGCGCATTCTCGAGGCGTATGTCAATGAGGTGTTCCTCGGCCAGCAGGGCGGGCAGGCCGTGCACGGGTTCGCGGCGGCGAGCGAGTTCTATTTCGGGCGTGATCTGCGCGGGCTCGGTCCCGCCGACGTCGCGCTCCTGGTCGGCATGGTGCAGGGACCGAGCTACTACGATCCGCGGCGCAATCCCGAACGCGCGCTCGGACGGCGCAACGTCGTGCTCGCGCAATTCCGCGATACGGGGCTGATCGACGATGCGACCTATGCCGCGTCGATCAAGCAGCCGCTCGGCACGGCGGCGAACGCGATGCTGCCGCGCGATCGTTATCCGGCGTTTCTGGATCTGGTACGGCGGCAGATCAAGCAGGATTATCCGGACGCGGAGCTCAACAGCGCGGGTCTTGCGATCCATACGACGCTCGCGCCTTCGGTGCAGACGCTCGGCGAGCAGGCGATCGACAAGGCGCTGACGGGGCTAGGCAAGCGCGGCGCGGACGTCGATGCGGCGCTTGTCGTCACCGGCGCGCGCGACGGCGAAGTGCAGGCGATGATCGGCAGCCGCGATCCGGACGAGCCCGGATTCAATCGCGCGCTGGATGCGCTGCGACCGATCGGATCGCTCGTGAAACCATTCGTGTATCTCGTCGCGCTGGCGCAGCCGCAGCGCTATTCGTTGGCGACGCTGGTCGAGGATTCGACGATCGATCTTCCGCAGCAGGGCGGCGCGCGCTGGCAGCCGCAGAACGACGATCACGAGACGCACGGCAACGTGATGCTGATCGATGCGCTCGTGCACAGCTGGAATCTCGCGACGGTGCATCTGGGCCTTCGCGTCGGCGTCGATCGCGTGCGCGGATTTCTGCAATCGTTCGGGCTCGGACGCGAGATCAATCCGAATCCGTCGCTCTTGCTCGGCGCTGTGGATTTGAGCCCGTACGACGTCGCCACTCTTTATCAATATCTCGCGGCCGACGGCCATGCGTTGCCGCTGCGCGTGCTGCGCGGCGTGCTCGATGCGAAAGGTCGGCCGCTGACGCGCTACTCGGTGAAGCCGGGCGGCGGCGATTACGTCGGCGCGACGCGGCTCGTGACGTATGCGATGCAGCAGGTCGCGATCAGCGGCACGGCGCATTCGATTCTCGAATCGGGCCTTGGCAATCTGCGCGCTGCCGGCAAGACCGGCACCAGCGATACTCAGCGAGATTCGTGGTTCGCGGGTTTCACCGGCGCGCAGCTTGCGGTGGCCTGGGTCGGGCGCGATGACAACAAGCCGACCGGCCTGATGGGCTCGACGGGCGGGCTTCGCGTCTGGATCGAGCTCATGAAGCGCATGCCGTCGGTGCCGCTGGACGTGCCGCAGGACGGGATCGAGCTCGCGTACGTCAATGCCGAATCCGGCAAGCGCACCGATGCTGCGTGCAGCGGGGCGCGCGAGATGCCGTTCGTCAAAGGGTATGTGCCGGAAGACGAAGAGCATTGCCCGCTGGATCAGTTGAAAAACTGGTTCCGGGGCGGCGACACGCCAGAGGCCACGTCGGACCACTAGGCGTCATCCCGGCGAAAGCCGGGACCCAGTTGCATCGAAAGCTCGAGTACAAGCCAATGGATCCCGGCTTTCGCCAGGATGACGGCAGAGGTTTCGGTAGCCCGAGAACGTAATGCTTCGCGCGAGGCCCTCCGTTCGTGTATTTTCCGCAGATTGGAAATCCCGCCGCAGTACGCATGAACTCACGTTTTTTGAACATCGCCGTCATCGCAGGTGCGCTCGCGCTCGGCGCCTGCACGCAGCCGAGTGCGCCTTCGAAGATCGCCACGAAGCCGCCGGTTCCCGATCACGACGCCGTCGCCGCGATCCGCGCCGCAGGTTCGGGCATGGATTCCTCGGTGCAGGTGCAGCCGCTGCGCGATGCGGCGATCGAAGGTTTTCTGAAGCAAGCGCACGACGCGGAGAATGCGAAGAACTACGACGCAGCCTCCGACGCGGCTGCGCGTGCTTTGAAGCTTGCGCCGGATGCGCCGGACATCCTGCAATATCAGGCCGAGCTCGAAGTCGCGCGCGGCCACTTCAAGGAAGCCGAGGCGCTCGCGATCAAGAGCTTCAGCCTGGGTCCGAAGCTCGGCAGCTTGTGCGCTCGCAACTGGCAGACCGTCGTCGAGGCGCGGATCGTCTTCAACGACGCGGCGACGCAGGCGCAAGCCAAGCAGCGTCTCAAGGAGTGCCGCGTCGCGGCGCCGGTCCGGATGTGACGGCCGAGCCGTCATCCCGTCGGATGAGGCGGGATCGAAATGACTTCGCAGCATGACGTCCTGGCTTGCGCCGCCGATCTTCTCGGCGCCGAAGGTCCGTTCGCGCGCGAGATTCCGGGATTCGCGCCGCGCGCCTCGCAGCAGGTGATGGCGGCTGCGGTCGAGGAAGCGATCGCGGATCGGCAGCTCCTGATCGCCGAGGCCGGCACCGGCACCGGCAAGACGTTCGCTTATCTCGTGCCGGCGCTGACGTCGGGCAAGCGCGTCATCATCTCGACCGGCACGAAGGCGCTGCAGGATCAGCTCTTCCATCGCGATCTGCCGCAGGTGCGCGGCGTGCTCGGCGCACGCGTGTCGGCGGCGCTGCTAAAAGGGCGCGCGAATTATCTTTGCCTGCATCGGCTCGATCAGGCGCGTCAGGAAGGACGCTACGCGAGCCGCGAGCAAGTTGCGCAGCTGCAGTCGATCCACGCGTGGTCGACGCAGACGCGAGCCGGCGATCGCGCCGAGCTTGCGGCGGTGCCGGAAGATTCGCCGCTATGGCCGCGCGTGACCTCGACGACCGAGAATTGCCTCGGCACCGACTGTCCGCTCTTCAACGAGTGTTTCGTCGTCAAGGCGCGCCGCGCCGCGCAGGAAGCGGACATCGTCGTCGTCAATCATCATCTACTCTTCGCCGATCTTGCGATCCGGCAGGAAGGTTTCGGCGAGATATTGCCGGGCGCGCATGCGTTCATTCTCGACGAGGCGCATCAGATTCCCGAGCTCGCGGGTCAGTTCTTCTCGGTCTCGCTGTCGGCGCGGCAGTTGAACGAGCTCGCCAACGACACGATTGCCGAATGCGCCGGCATCGGCGGCGCGCTCGCGCTGCTGCAGGCGCCGGTCGATGCGCTGAATCTCGCGGTGAAGCGCGTGCGTCTTGCACTCGATCGGTTTCCGGTCAAGGGCGCGCTGATCCAGGTCGAGCGCGATGCGGAGGTCGACAAGGAGCTTGCCGCGTTGCGCGAGGCCTTGACCGTGTTGAGCGATGCGCTCGGCAAGCACTCCGAGCGCAGTCGCGGACTCGCGAGCGTTCACGAGCGTGCCGAAACGCATGCCGCGCGTTTCGCGGAAGTCTGCGATACGGTCGAGCGCGATGCGGTGCATTGGTACGAGCTCAGTGCGCACGGGTTTGCGTTTCATTCGACGCCGCTCGATCTTTCGCAGCCGCTGCGCGAGTTGCGCGCGCAAAGTCATGCCGCATGGATATTCACGTCGGCGACATTGTCGGTCGCGGGACGCTTCGAACATTTCGCGCGCCAGCTCGGCATCGACGATCCGGTGACGTTGTCGCTCGAGAGTCCATTCGATTACGCGCGCCAGGCGCTGGCGTACCTGCCGCCGGGACTTCCCGACCCTGCCGCGCCCGACTATGTCGAGCGCGTGATCGACGCCGTGCTGCCCGTGCTCGAAGCCTCGCGCGGGCGCGCGTTCCTCTTGTTTACCTCGCATCGGGCGCTCCGTCGCGCGGCGGAAATCCTGCCGCAGCGTGCAGGCTTCCCGCTGTTCGTTCAGGGCACGGCACCGCGGCACCGGCTGCTGAACGATTTCCGAGAATCGGGCAACGGCGTGCTGCTTGGCGCTGCGAGCTTCTGGGAAGGCGTCGACGTTGCCGGCGAGGCGCTCAGCGTCGTCGTCATCGACAAGCTGCCGTTCGCGGCCCCGGACGATCCGGTGCTGATCGCCCGGCTCGATGCGCTGCGCGAGGTCGGCGGCAATCCGTTCACGGACTGGCAGATTCCGGCCGCCGTGATCGCGCTGAAGCAGGGCGCGGGGCGCCTGATCCGCGACGTTCACGACCGCGGCGTGCTCGTGCTGTGCGATCCGCGCCTGACCACGCGCGGCTACGGAAAACTGTTCCTCGCGAGCCTGCCGCCGCTGCCGCGGACCCGCGTCCCGGGCGACGTCGTGCGCTTCTTCGCCTGAGGTTTCCGCAGCGGACTCCGCCTTGAGGCGGATATACGTTTGCGTATGGTTTGCATCCACTTCCGTGTACTGCAGCACGGTGCTATAAGCCGCTGCACAGGTTGTACGTGGCCCTTCGCATTATTCCCGTTTGCCTGTAAACGCATGCCCGGCGCGCTGGGGCGTTCGGCGTGCCGCAATCCATTTGACTTGGGAGATCATTGGATATGGGGATTTCGCTTCGCATCACGACACTCGCATCGGCGATCGGTATCGCGCTGATCAGTGCCAACGTTTCGCTGCCGGCACAGGCCGCTTCGGCCAACACGGCAAAGGCCACCACTACGATTCCATCGAATACGCGCGAGTCGTACATCATCCGCTTCGCCGAGGCGGGTCTCGTTCATTACGCCGGCGGCACGCAAGGCATACAGGCGACGGCGCCGACCGCGACGCATCAGCGCAAGCTCGATGTGCATTCGACCGCGGCGCAGGCATACAGCGCGTATCTTCAAACCCAGCGTGAAGCTCATCTGCAGGCGATCGCGGCGTCGATCGGACGCAATCTCGACGTCACGCACAGTTATCTCGTTACGATGAACGGCGTTGCCGCCGAGATGACGCTCGCCGAAGCGAGCAAGATCGCGCGATTGCCCGGCGTCGCCGGCGTCAAGCGTGCGGGCGAGCAGCACCTCAATACGTATCACGGTCCGGTCTTCATCGGCGCCGACAAGATCTGGGACGGCACCAGCGTTCCGGGCAATACGCCCAATCGCGGTCAGGGCGTCGTCGTCGGCGTCATCGACACCGGCGCGAACTCGACGCATCCCTCGTTCGCCGACGATCCGACGTGCGGCGTGTTCAATTCGGGCAACCACAAACTCTTGAGCGCGGTCGACTGCTTGACGACCAACGGCGGCGGCCAGTGCATCGGCTCGAATCCGGAAGCCAACGACGGCAACGGTCACGGCGTGCATACCTCGAGCACCGCAGTCGGCAACACGCTCGATGCGACTGCGACGCCGCCGCCAGTGATCCCGCCGCCGTTCACGACGATGTCGGGCGTGGCGCCGTGCGCTTCTTTGCGCACGTACAAGGTGTGCGCGACCAACAACTGCTCGGGCGCGGCGATTCAGGCCGGCATCGAAGGCGCGATCGCGGACGCGGTCGACGTCATCAACTTCTCGATCTCGGGCGGCACTGATCCCTGGAACGATAGCGATCGCACGTTTCTCGATGCGATCGGCGCGGACGTCTTCGTCGCAGCCTCGGCCGGCAACACCAGCGCCTCGGTGACCGATCCGGTCGGCGCGGTGAACCATCTCGGTCCGTGGATGACGACGGTCGCCGCTTCGACGCACGATCTCAACGTCTCGGGCACCGGACTTCTGAACGCCGTGGGTCCTGGCTCGCCGCCGCCGAACGTGCAGAACATCTCGCTGACGCCGGGCTCGGGTCTCAATCCCGGCACGCCGCTTGCGGGCACGGAGATTCGCCACTACGCAGCGAACGAGATCGGCTGTACCGCGAACGGCGGCTTCCCGGCGAATTATTTCGACGGCGCGATCGCGTTGATCTCGCGCGGCACCTGCACGTTCGAAGAGAAGATCGACAA
>Ga0068859_100000863_pt1 | contig 30882 bp, 25 predicted proteins | sample KBSSwiS22_FD_66585 | JGI IMG/M metagenome (GOLD analysis project Ga0068859, IMG submission 66585) | Switchgrass rhizosphere microbial communities from Kellogg Biological Station, Michigan, USA - KBS Switchgrass S2-2 | ecosystem: Host-associated > Plants > Roots > Rhizosphere > Soil ...
CAACACCTGCGGATTCATCGCAGTCTCCGCCGCAGCCGCAATGTGCTCAGCAGAAGCCCCCGCGAGCCCTTTGTTGATATGCAACTCAACCTTGCGATGACGGCTCGCCGCAAACAGCGCGTCGGCCAGCCGCCCCTTGCCGGCATCCAGTAACGACCCCGGCAACCAAGCGGATTCATATCCATACAGCAACGCGCCGACCTGCTCCTGATCGTCCCGCCACCAGGCATGCGTCGCGGGTGCTCCGGGCCGCGGATCGCCGATCATTGAATCGCCGCGACTCTTGCGATAAACCGCATCCCACCAGTGGCGCGCCGGACCGGCCCCCGCGCCCAGCTCGCCGGTGATCACCAGATCGGGACTCGCTTTGAAGTGATCGAACAAGGGACTCCAGACATCCTCCACGCTCGACTTATCGAGCCCCTGACACACCATCGAGATTTGCAACGTGTTACCAGGGCCGAAGGCGAGTTGCTCGCCCCAGTGTGGATTGAACAAACTGTCGTGATAGAAGTTCAGCATCTGCAGAATCAATTCGCGGAAAGCCTGGTCGGTGCGTGCTCGAATGGCCCCCCCGGCCCCGCCAAAGAACTGCGGCAGATCGTGAGTGCGAAGCGTGACTTGTGTGATCACGCCCCAGCTCCCCCCGCCACCACCCTTCAAGGCCCAATACAGCTCGGCGTCCTGGCACGGATTGACCGTCCGCAGAACTCCGTCGGCGGTCACGATCTGCGCTTCGAGCAAACTGCCCGCGGCCGTGCCGAATCCTTTCGAGAACGAACCGAACCCGCCGCTCTGGACCAACCCGGCAACACCCACGGTCGTGCACCCGCCACCCTGAACATAACGTCCGGCCTTGGTGGTCACCGCGTCGTATGCATCGATCCACATTGCGCCCGCGTCCACAGTCACCGCGGATTGCGGCGCCGTCTTCCCGTGACACCCTTGCGCCACGAAGGCATCGTGCAGAACGATACCGTTCATTGCCCGTGTCCACACCAACAGCGAGTCGGGAGCGTTGGAAGTGCCCTGGTAGCTATGTCCGCCTCCCTTCACGACCAGCCGTAGATTGTTAGAGCGCGCGAAGTTGACAGCGGCTACGACATCAGCAGCATTCCGAGCTGCAACGACGTACGCACTTGCCGCAGGCTCCCAGGCATCGACCCAGCCAGACACCTGTGTCCCGCCCGGTTGATCCCCGATGTAAAGCGGATTTCGAAGACTCTGGATCGCAACACTGCACCCGACATTCGCCGCATCAGCGATGCACGCCCCGAGCAGCGGGGAGCCTTTGATCAAACTCCCGCCGACGTCCGCGTTCAGCTTGTCCCACGCGGCGGCGCCAGGCCAGTGCGGGTCGCCCGGTCGAACCCGTCGGCGCCCGGCTGGCGCCCGCACACCGGCGTAGACGCTCGCGAGCGGCAGAAAGACCAGGGACCGCAGCCCCAGAATAGCGGCGGCGCCAGTGAGCAGGCTTCGTCGGTGCATCGTGCAACTCCGCGATAAGAATTACCGCAGTACACCGGCGAGCAAGCTTGGCGTCGCTGCCCCTGTGACGAAAGGGATATAAACGTGAGGAAAGGGACTAACGCGAGACGAACGTAGGGTCCGCGCCCGAAAACGTGAGGGGTACGCGGGGAACCGCGTACCCCTCCATCAACTTAATGAGCCGGTACTGGCTGCTTACCGCCCCTACGTCCATTACGGCGCGGCGCCCGTTTGTCCTCGGCCGCCGCCGCGGCAGGCGCCGGAGGCTCAACCGCCCCCATCGCAGGCTGCTGAGTCAGCGCGATGGTCAACACCTCGTCAATCCACTTCACCGGCTTGATTTCGAGATTGCCCTTGATGTTGTCAGGGATCTCGACGAGATCCTTCTGGTTCTCATCCGGGATGAGCACAGTCTTGATGCCACCCCGATGAGCCGCCAACAGTTTCTCTTTCAACCCGCCGATGGGGAGCACTTCACCACGCAATGTGATTTCGCCCGTCATCGCGACATCCGACCGCACCGGAATCTTCGTAAGGGCTGAGACCAGCGCCGTGCACATTCCGATGCCGGCACTCGGCCCGTCCTTCGGAGTTGCACCTTCCGGGATGTGCAGGTGGACATCGAGCTTCTGGTAGAACTCGGCCTCGAGGCCGAGCACCGAAGCGCGGCTGCGCACCACGGTCATCGCCGCCTGGATGGACTCCTGCATCACCTCGCCCAACTGGCCGGTGTGTTGCAGCTTGCCCTTGCCGGGAACCACCGCCGCTTCGATGGTCAGCAGCTCACCGCCCACTTCCGTCCAGGCAAGGCCTGTGACCTGGCCAACACGGTTGAGATCCTCGGCCTTGCCATAGCGGAACCGGCGCACGCCCAGGAACTTGTCCAGGTTGCGCGGGGTTACGGTGACCGACTTCTGCTCCTTCTTGTGCAGCAGCATCTGCTTGACGGCTTTGCGGCCGATCTTCGCCACTTCACGCTCGAGGTTACGAACACCGGCCTCGCGCGTGTAGTAACGCACGATATCCAGAAGCGCGGCATCTGAAACCTTCAGCTCGTCTTCCTTCAACCCGTTGTTCTTCATCTGCTTCGGCACAAGGTAGCGCCGGGCGATGTTCATCTTCTCGTCCTCGGTGTAACCCGGCAGACGAATGACTTCCATGCGGTCGAGCAACGGCGCGGGAATGTTCAGGCTGTTGGCCGTACAGACAAACATCACTTCCGACAGGTCCAGATCGACCTCGAGGTAGTGATCATTGAACGCCGAGTTCTGCTCAGGGTCGAGCACTTCCAACAGCGCCGATGACGGATCGCCACGGAAGTCCATCGACATCTTGTCCACTTCGTCGAGCAGGAACAGCGGATTGTGCACACCCGCCTTCGACATGTTCTGCACGATCTTGCCCGGCATGGAGCCTATGTACGTACGCCGGTGGCCGCGGATTTCGGCCTCATCACGCACTCCGCCCAACGACATGCGGACGAACTTGCGATTGGTCGAGCGCGCAATGCTCTGGCCAAGCGAGGTCTTGCCAACACCCGGCGGGCCGACGAGACACAGAATGGGGCCGCGCAGCTTGTCGACCCGCTGTTGGACAGCGAGATACTCAATGATCCGCTCCTTGACCTTGTCCAGGCCAAAGTGGTCTTCGTCCAGCACCTTCTCGGCGCGGGCTATGTCCTTGATGATCTTGGTCCGCTTCTTCCACGGCACCTTGACCAGCCAGTCGATGTAGTTACGGACAACAGTCGCCTCGGCCGACATGGGCGACATCATCTTGAGCTTGTTCAGCTCGCCCGTGGCCTTCTCGCGCGCCTCTTTCGGCATGCCGGCCTTGGCGATCTTCTGCTCGAGCTCGGTGATCTCGTTGCCGCCCTCGTCCATTTCGCCGAGCTCTTTCTGAATGGCCTTCATCTGCTCATTCAGGTAGTACTCGCGCTGGCTCTTCTCCATCTGCGCTTTCACGCGGCCGCGGATGCGCTTCTCGATCTGCAGCACATCCATCTCGCCCTCGATGGCGACGAGGATGTGCTCGAGGCGCTTCCTGACATCGAGAATTTCCAGCACCTTCTGCTTCTCGGCGAGCTTCAGCGACATGTGGGCGGCGACCGTGTCGGCCAACCTCCCCGCATGCTCGATGCCGGCGAGCGCAGTCAGTACCTCGGGAGGAACCTTCTTGTTGAGCTTAACGTACTGCTCAAACTGCGAGATGACGGAGCGCGCGAGAACATCCATCTCACGCTCGTCATACGCCTCCTGGTCTGGCAGCAGCGTCACGTCCGAAGAATAGTGCTCACCGGCATGCAACTTCTCGATGCGTGCGCGATCAACACCTTCGACGAGAACCTTGACGGTGCCGTCGGGTAATTTCAAAAGTTGCAGGATGGTTGCAACGGTGCCGATGCGGTACAGATCGTCCGCTTTCGGATCGTCGACATCGGCCTGCTTCTGGGCGACCAGCATGATTCGCTTGTCTGTCCGCATGGCAACGTCCAACGCCTGTATCGACTTCTCACGGCCGACGAACAGCGGGATCACCATGTGCGGATACACGACTACATCCCGGAGCGGTAGCACCGGCACGTTCTCGATGCCAGTCGATGTAGGATTCGTAGTAGTTGGTTCGGACACGCTCAAGCCCTCGATGACGGATGGGACACAACACCCGGTGCGAGCAGGTGCCTATGACGCCGCAGATCCAGCTGGGAAAGTGTCACGCGCTCTCCCGAGCCTGCCCAAAGGCCTCCGGTCCAGCAATGAGGCCGACCTTTAGGCTTACAGACTATAACGGGAAATGAGGATGCGGCGCCGTGTTTCAGCGGCGCCGCCAAAGCCCGTGAATGGGCACTTCGACTTAGTCCACGGTCAGTGATGGTTCGTTCCGGACGCGCGGCGGGGCTCATCGACGCTGGCAAGCCTGCCTTCGTCGGTGCCATACACCACGTATGGTTTTGTCTGCCCCTCGATGACCGTTTCGTCGATGACGACCTTCGCAACATTACGCATGGACGGCAGCTCATACATAGTGTCCAGCAGCACGGTTTCCAGAATCGTGCGCAGGCCGCGAGCGCCCGTCTTGCGTTGCATCGCGCGGTGTGCGACAGCCTTCAATGCCTCATCGCGGAACTCGAGCTCGGCACCTTCCATCTCGAACAGCCGCCGATACTGCTTAGTCAGCGCGTTCTTCGGCTCTGTCAAAATGGATACCAGCGCAATCTCGTCGAGCTCATCCAGGGTTGCAACGACCGGCAAGCGGCCGACGAACTCCGGAATCAGACCGTACTTGATCAAATCCTCGGGCTCCACGTCATGGAACAGATCACTGCCATGCGGGCGTGAGGTGACGTCACGCACTTCCGACGTGAAACCAATGCCGCCTTTCTGGGTGCGATTCAGGATGATCTTCTCAAGACCTGCAAACGCGCCGCCGCAAATGAACAGGATGTTGGAAGTGTCCACCTGCAGGAACTCCTGCTGCGGATGCTTCCGGCCACCCTGTGGCGGAACCGAAGCGATAGTGCCTTCGATGAGCTTCAACAGGGCCTGCTGCACACCCTCGCCGGACACGTCACGGGTGATCGAGGGGTTGTCCGACTTACGTGAGATCTTGTCGATTTCGTCTATGTAGACGATACCCGTCTGGGCCTTCTCGACGTCGTAGTCGCACTTCTGCAGCAGCTTCTGAATGATGTTCTCGACGTCCTCACCAACGTAACCCGCTTCAGTCAGCGTAGTCGCATCGGCAATCGTGAACGGGACGTTGAGCAGACGGGCGAGAGTCTCGGCGAGCAATGTCTTGCCGCAGCCCGTCGGGCCGATCAGCAGAATATTGCTCTTTGCGATCTCGACATCGTCCTTGGAGCGCGCACCACCCGTACGGGTCTGCAAGCGCTTGTAATGATTGTAAACGGCGACGGACAGCACCTTCTTGGCGCGTTCCTGGCCAATGACATACTCGTCGAGAACCTTCTTGATCTCGTGCGGCTTGGGGAGCTTGTCGCGGGCCCGCTCGGCGCGGTCCTCGAGCTCCTCGCGGATGATGTCATTACACAGCTCGACGCATTCGTCACAGACGAAGACGGATGGGCCGGCAATTAACTTGCGAACTTCGTGCTGACTTTTCCCGCAGAAGGAGCAGTAGAGAAGTTTTCCGTCATCATGGCGGCCGCGGGAATCTTCACTCATCGAACGTCCTCATGAGCGCGCAGCGCATAAAAATCCCGCGCGCGACTTCTTATAGCATGGGGTCTGGGCGCGAAGCAAAGCGCTGGCGCACGGCTAAGCCCTTGTGTGGACGGGAATTGTCTTGTCCTCATCTTGGCCGGATTCACTGTCTTGGCTTCACCTTTGAATTTGCTTCCAATCTGGGGCGCGCAGCACGGGATTCCCATCTTCCTTCGGAGGTAGCCCCAACGGGCAGGTCTTCCTGCCCGTTTTGGCAGGCCCCACCCCCCGTTTGGCTGAGGCCCTCCGCCTCCGGCATTATTCGCTGCGAGTCCCGCCGGCTCAATCAGGGTCTCCTTGAGACCCCACTTTTCCGGCCACAAGTCCCGCAGCGCCGCGGCACCCATAGGCGCCGCGTCCAGTTCGGGTCACTTGGCCGTCGCGATAACCTCACCGCGCTTCTCTAGCACCCGGTCTATGAGACCGTACTTTACCGCCTCACTCCAATCCATGAACCGGTCGCGATCCGTATCTTGTTTAATGCGATCGACGCTCTGGCCGGTGTGCTTTGCCAGGATTTTGTTCAGTCGGTCACGCGTTTCCAGCATTTCCTTGGCATGGATTTCCATGTCGGCCGCCTGGCCCTGAAAGCCGCCCAGGGGCTGGTGGATCATGACGCGCGCATGGGGCAGGCAGAAGCGCTTGCCGGCCGCACCTGAAGCGAGCAGAACGGCGCCCATACTGGCAGCCTGGCCGGTGCAAATCGTGCTGACGTCCGGCTTGATGAACTGCATGGTGTCGTAAATAGCCAAGCCCGCGGTCACGACGCCGCCCGGTGAATTGATATAGAGCGAGATGTCCTTCTCCGGATTCTCCGATTCGAGGAACAACATCTGCGCCACCACGATGTTCGCCATGTAGTCATCGATCGGACCCACGACGAAAATCAGGCGCTCCTTCAGGAGGCGCGAATAAATGTCATAGGCCCGCTCGCCGCGAGCCGTCTGCTCGACGACCATGGGAACGAGATTCAACGCCCGCTCATTCATGTGTGTGTCTCACTATTCTGCTCAGTGTTCTGACCGAAGCCGGTCAGGTCCTTGAAGGTCATAGGTTTGTCCGTAACGCGCGCGCGGTCCACGATCCAGTCCACGACTTGGTCTTCCAGGACCACGGATTCCACCTGGCGCATGGCATCCACGTTCTGCAGATACGCACGGCGAACTTCCTCCGGATTCGGGTAGCTCGCAACCAGGTCATTCAGGCGGGTCTGTACGCGCTCGCGATCGACCTTGATCCCTTCCGACTGCACAATCTGGCCCATCAGCAATCCTAATGCTGCGCGACGACGTGCCTGGTCCTCGAATACCTCGCGCGCAGGAACCTGGCTCGCATCCTTCGCGCCGATCCGGCGCGCGGCATCTACCTGCAATCGCTGCACTTGCTCATCAACCAGGGCGCGTGGCACTTCGAACGAGTTCTCCCGATACAGCGCATCCATCACCTGTCCACGGACGCGATTACGGATGACGTCACCCATCTCGCGCTCCATGCTCTTTCGCACCTCTGCACGCAGAGCCTCGATGCCGCCTTCCTCTACACCGTACGCGCGGCAGAACTCCTCGTCCACTTCCGGAAGACTGTGCTGCTCCACCAGCTTTACGGTGACTTGCAGCTCGGCCGTCTTGCCCGCAATGGTCTTGTTGGGGCCATCGGCGGGGAAAGAAAGGGAGATCGTCCTCTTTTCGCCTGTGGACGCACCCTTAACACCATTCTCGAGTTCAGGGAGTGCCTGACGCGCACCTACGATAATGGTGACATCGCGGCCTTCACCACCTTCGAAAGGTTGCCCATCGATTCGACCGTCGAAATCGATCGTCACACGATCGGTGTCCTGCGCCGGACGCTCGACCGCCGTGAACACGGGCCGTTGACGCCGCATGCTCTCAATCATCGCGTCGACGTCGGATTCAGTCACTTCCGCCGATGGTTTTTCGACCGCTATCGAATCAAACGGCTTTAAATTGATCTCCGGGACCACCTCGAAGATCGCGGCGTACTTGAGCTCCGTTCCCGGACCCATCGTAATCGGCTCGATCCGCGGGCCTCCGGCCGGTGTCAGCTTCTCCTGGCTCAAGGCCTTCGCAAAGGAGCTTCGCATGAGGTCCGATACGACCTCGGCGTGAACCTGCTCGCCGAACTGTTTGCGCACGACCGTAATGGGTGCCTTTCCAGGCCGGAAACCCTTCAGACGAGCCGTTCGCGAGATGCTCTTCAGCCGCTGCTCGACTTCGGTGGAAACCTCGGTGGCCGGCACGGCCACTTCGAGGCGCCGCTCGAGACCGCCGGTCGCGGTCAGTGATACTTGCATGACAAATCCTCAAAACTTAGCGTTGCGCCCGCCTCGCAGGCACGTTCAGTAAAACATGCGAAAGGAGGGACTCGAACCCTCACGGGTTTCCCCGCTGGAACCTAAATCCAGTGCGTCTACCAGTTCCGCCACTTTCGCCCGAGCGGCGCGCATCGAACGCGCGCAGGGAGACCCGCCATTATAGCTCATGGCTGGCTCATGGTTGGCCCATGGACGGCCACGGGAATTGCGCGCGGCTTAAAGGACGTTTGGGTATGCTCAGGCGAGAAAAAATGAAGGCCTTCCTGAGCGCGCTACTGGTGTTGGTGCTGACCGTGATGTCCGGCGTCATGGATGCGCGCGGTTTCGTCTATGCGGGTCGGGCCTGGCCCGACGGAAGTCTCGACTGGATGACCGTAGGCCGGTCCATGCTGGCATTCTTTGCCGGCATTTCCCTTTATATAGGTGCCGTCCGCTTCATGCAGGCCATGGGCCTGAACGCCGTGGCACTTCAGAGCGGCATCTGGTTCGTCGCGACCGCCATTGGAATCGCTGCCTTGGACGGGACGGTAGTGCAATGGACCCGTCTGCAGCAGCTGGTGGCGCTGGGTGTCATCGCCGGTCTGACCTGGCTAATCACCACCGCCCACGAGGCCCACTGAGCAGTTCCAGCCGTTCGATCTGGTCCTGGATCCGATCCGCGACGCTTCGCTGCAGCACGTTGGATATGTCCACATCGAGCTCGCAGTTCTGATGACGCAGGGCTGCAACGGCCACCACCACCGCCGACTGAATCAGGTGCAGGTGGCGCAGCACCTCCCCCACCTGTACCTGCGCGGCTCGAGTTTGGGACTTGGTCGCCATACCTGGGACTCTACGTCACTTTTATACGATATGTCAACACTAAAGTGATGCAATTTGGCGAAGGCCACCTGCGGCGCTACATTTGTGCTGTAGCCTCTGGCGAGCACTCATGGGGGCCAGCGATGATCGACCGGCGCGAAAGACAGGCCACTGGCGGCTTTGCCTTGCGCCTGCGCCAGGTCATCGACGCGTACGGCAGCGCCAACTCGATCGCCAAGACGATCGAACGGTCGGAAGGTGCCGTACGCAAATGGCTGCGCGGCGAATCGGAGCCCAACGTCACCGATCTGCGCACGCTGTGCGAGCAAACACACACCAGCATCGAGTGGCTGGTAACAGGCCGCGGACGCCGTGAGGCCGTCCATACGCTGGAGACTCCACCTCCAAGTTACGAGAATCAACCCAACAGGCCGCCACTCAACTACGCACTGTTGGAAGCCATCATGGATGCCATCGACATCGAAGTCAGCAAGGAAATGCTCGAGCTGCCCTCCCCCAAACGCTCCATGCTCGTCGTTACGCTCTACGATCTGTTTCAGGAAAGCCAGAAGGTCGACAGCGATGCGGTCGCGCGACTGGTGAAGCTCGCGCGTTAGCGCATTTGGGAAGTTGGACTTTCAGATTATCGCGCTGCCGCCAATCGCCAGCAGCACGACGAGGGCAACTCCCACAATACTGAAGATCATCTGGCGCACACTTCGCCCCCATGACCAGAGAACCAATCCAGTGATTCCCAGCGCTATCATCGCGAGCGCGAAGCTATCCCCGAGAAGAATCCAGGCAACCCCACCGCCCACGCCCTTGTGCAAGCGATTCAGGACCGCGAGCGGACTTTGCACAGTTGTGCGAACCGTGGCGGTTGAGTCCCCTTCAACATATTCCACCTGGGTGACTACACGCGCGTTGCCGCCGGTGAAATTCCAACGGCTTTGTTGCGCGCCGCGGGAGTTCCCGCGTTGACCGGCAGCCTCGCCGCCGCGCTGACCGGCGCCGCCGCCCCGGCCCGCGGGCACCCGTTGGCTCTCAACATTCATATGTTGCTCACCGCGCAACCACGCCCGCAATGCCTCACGACTGCCGCGGGCAGCCTCGGGGATCGCCAACTCCACCGTGGATACTTCCGTGGAATCGCCCTGCGGCAGCTTCAACACCGCACGGTGGTTCTGCACGAACCCACTGACGCCAAACAAAATGGCCGCGATGGCGCCCCAGGCACCTACCCACAAGTGCAGTTGCCGCATCAGCCTGTGCATCTGCATACCGCGCACCCGACCCGCCGCGCGTACGCCTGCCACCCGCGTGTTCATAATTCAGCCCAGCGCCGCAACAGATTGTTATAGACACCAACCAGCTCAACCGCGGAAGGGTGATCCGCGTGGTCCTGATTGAGCTTCTGGATCGCCACATCGAGGTCAAACAGCAGCGCACGCTTGCCATCGTCGCGCACCATGCTCTGCACCCAAAGGAATGAGGCCAGGCGCTCACCGCGCGTGATGGCCTCGACCCGGTGAATCGTCGTCGCGGAATACAACACCATGTCCCCGGCCGGCAGCTTCACGCGCTGCGCACCGGAGGTGGCTCCGATCACGAGCTCACCCCCGTCATATTCCTCGGGCCCGGACAGAAACAACGTCGCAGACAGGTCGGTGCGCACCGGTTGACCTGCCTGCCCCGGCGATTGCTCGTAACGGACGGCGTTATCAACGTGATCACCAAAACCATTCCCCACCGCATAGCGGTTGAAGAGCGGCGTGAAAACGCGCCGCGGTAGCGCAGCCGCAAAGAACAGTGGACTGCGGTTCAACGCAGTGCGCACGGCCACGCTCAGTTCGCGTGCGACCGGATCATCCTGCGGCAATTGCCAGTTGCTCTTGGCACGCGCGGACTGGTACCCAGCGGTGATCCGGCCATCCGCCCAGCCCGCAGCCACTAATCGTTTGCGGAATTCAGCCACCTGGGCGGCATCCAATACGCCGGGGATGTGCAACAACATAGAGCCTCCGCGATGCGGTCAGCGTCAGAATTTGACCATTGCGGTCAGGGTCGCGGTGCGGCCAACGCCCGGGTTGACCCAACCGCTGGTGGTCGAGACCGAGCGCAGTTGCGTGAAGTATTCCTTGTCGAAAAGGTTACTTACATTCAATTGCAGATTCACTCGATGGTTGAAATCATAGGCCGCCATCAGATTGTGCAGGACGAAACCCGGAACCCTGCCACGGTTGTAGATGGCCGTCGCGCTGGCAGCATTCGCAGTCGCATACACCCACGACGTGTAGTTCACTCCATACCCGACGGTGAGGCCGTGGTGAAGGTTGTATGCCGTCCACAAATTGGCAGAATCCGCAGGCGTGTTTGCCAGAGGGTTGCCTTTTTGGGCATCGATGTTCGTCAGTGCCAGAGTTAAGTTTGACACGCTTTGCAGCACTTCGCTGCGCAGGTGGGCATAATTGGTGAACACCGCCCAGTCGCGCGTGATGTTGCCGGCAAGGCCGATTTGAACTCCATCCACGCGTGCTCTGCCATCCAATTGTTGAACCGGAATGTTCGGATCGCCCGAAGCCACCAGGTAGTTGGTGCGGTCGGTACGAAATACCGCACCCGTCAGAGCAGCACGCTCTTCAAACACATCCCACTTCACACCCGCCTCGTACGTGCGGGCGTTCTGCGGATCGACATTGCAATTGGTCGTGCAGCTGCCGTTGACCGTCGAAGTCGAAGGCAGCTTTGAATTGCCATAGGCAATGTAGAGGCTGCCAGGCTCAGCCGGCTTGTACACTACCGCAGCTCTATATGAGAGCAGGTCATCTTCGTTGACCAACGGGTTGGTTACGGCTGGCACCAGCGGCCCGGGAGGTGTGGTGAGACTCGCGGCAGGCGTCGCAGTCCAGCTCTCATAACTCGCCTTGTTGTGTTCATAGCGCGCACCGAAACCGATGCTCCACCGCTCGGTGAACTTCAACGTATCGAATGCGTAAACCGCCTGGTTCTTCACCACCGAATCAGCGTGTCCGGCGATCGTGAGATTCATCGGCTGTGTGAAATAATGTTGCGGCTCATACAGGCTCTCGGGAGCCAGCAGGTAAGTCGTACCGTTCGGATTGCGATACATGTTCCCCGTGGTCTGCGAATAGCTCTCCCGCGATAGCGCCACACCGAGTACCAGTGCGTGCGAAATACCGACCGTGTCGAATCTCATGGTGAGGTCGGTCTGGTTCGCAACGATCCGGTTATTCGTATCCCGCAGGTTGCCTATAGGTCCGCCGGGCGTATAGGTGGCTCCGCCGACGCCTTCCAGCGGATTGGCCCCGACGGCACCGCATCGCAGAGTTGTCACAGGCGCCGCCTGCAGATTCGTTCCAAGCGGGAACTCCCCTGGGGCAAAGCAGATGCGGCCCTCAGGAGCATCGGTGATGCTGTATCGGTCGTAATTCTCCCACCGCGTGAGGTTACGGATGACCGCCGTGGCTCCAAAGTCGTGACTGAAGATAGCTGTCACCGCATCGCTGTCTATCTTTTCCACATCGACGTTGCTGAAGCCATAGTAGTTGCTGCGATTCACCCCCGGCACCAGCTGGAAATTGCGCAGCGGAATTCCATACTCGGGGAGGTTGCGGTCGTGCTCGTGCACATACGCGAGTGTCAGGCGCGTTGGAGTATTGAGGCCGAAGGTAAATGACGGCGCCACACCCCACCGCGAATATCGCGTTACGTCGCGATCAGCCACTTGATTTCTGTGGCCCATGGCATTCAGGCGAAAGGCCATACCCAGATCCGCATCCCCGACCATCCGATTGATATCGGCCGTCCCGCGCAGATAGTCAGCCGTGCCACCGCCGATACTGAGAGCCCCGAAGTCTGATGCGGTCGGCAATTTGGAAACGATGTTGATCGTTCCACCTAGCGCGCCAACGCCGGAATACACCGAACTCGTGCCCTGCACGACCTCGATCGCCTGCGTGTTGAATGGATCGGTGTGCGTGGTGTTCGCACTTTGCCGAACGCCATCGACGGCGACGTCGTTAGTCGCAGTAAAGCCGCGGATGTTGATGCTGTCACCATAGCTACCGCCCTCGCCCGCGCCGAACGTAATTCCCGGGACGTTCTGACGAAGCACGTCACGCAGCAGGAGGCCCCCTTGCTGTTGGATCAGGGCTTCCGGAATTACGGTCATCGTTTGCGCCGTATCGCGCAACAGCTCAGTGTACTTCGGAGACGACGGCAGCTCCGCCTTGTAAGGGCTTACTTCGGCGTCCACATCGATCTTGCCGAGCTCGGTGACCTTCTCTGCCTGCTTTACGGGCTCGGACGCAACGGCCGCGAGACTGCCACTCAACGCCACATGTACCGCAATTGCCAACAGACTGCGTGACTGAGAATTCGCCATTTAACCTTTGAACCTCGAGTTGTTTTTATCTCCCATCTCTTCACGCTAATACGAATCATTCTCATTTGCAATCGCATTGAATGCCGGCTACGATCGCGCCATGTATCACTCGATCCATTTGCGCCTGGGCAGGCAGTACGTTGCGAATCGCGCGGGTGTTGGCGCCGCAATCCTGGCGGCACACGCCGGGCTCATCGTGGTGCTGGCTACCTCCGGCGTAATAAAGACGCCGACGTTGGTCCCGTCGGTCGCTGTCACCTTCCTCCAACAGGAGGACAGGCCGATGGAGCGGCCGAATTTCGACAAGCCGGTCCTGACTCCTATCAATCATGTGTTGGTACCCCCACCGGAGGTGGTAGTGCAGGTCGAGCCAACCAGCGCGACGATCGCTGCGACCGGACCGCCCTCACCTGCGCCAATCGTAGGGGGGTCGGCTTCAGGCAGCGCCGTCCCTGAAATGTCCGATGTCGCCTACCTCGTACAGCCGGCACCTCGATATCCACCGGAGTCGCGGCGGATTCATGAGCAGGGGCTGGTGGTCCTGCGCGTACTCATAGATGAAAGTGGGCATGCGAAGGCGGTCGAGGTTTACCGGTCCAGCGGACATCCCCGGCTGGACGAAGCTGCCCGAAGGGCGGTCGAGCGGGCCGTGTTCAGGCCTTATATAGACGGGGGTGTTGCGCGTGAATCTGCTGCGATGGTACCGGTCGAGTTCTCGCTCCGGTCTTCCGCGTCATAAATCTGACATATAGTCCCTGTGGAGTAGCGTGATTCCCAAGAGGAGCCACCCGTGACTGATTCCACGCCTATTGATCAGGAAGAGTTACTGCGACGACTCAGCCGCGATCTCATCGACAGCTACGACGAGGAGCTCGAGCTCGAAATCGAGGACCGCGACGTCCCGAAAGACGACCGAATTGCCTCGGACGATGAAAAGACCGAGCGTCACCGCTACTTCCAGGAGCTCTTCCGCCTCCAAGGCGAGCTGGTCAAGCTGCAGGACTGGGTCGTCGCCTCCCGACAGAAGCTCGTCATACTGTTCGAAGGACGGGATGCCGCTGGCAAGGGCGGCAACATCAAGCGCATTACCCAGCGCCTGAACCCCCGGGTCGCCCGGGTCGTGGCCCTACCGGCGCCCAACGACCGCGAGCGTACTCAGTGGTACTTCCAGCGTTACACAGCGCACCTGCCTGCCGCGGGCGAAATCGTGCTGTTCGATCGTAGCTGGTACAACCGGGCCGGCGTGGAGCGGGTCATGGGGTTCTGTACCGAGGAGGAAGTCGAAGAGTTCTTCCGGTCAGTCCCGGAGTTCGAGCGCATGCTCGCCCGCTCGGGCATCAGGCTGATCAAGTACTGGTTCTCCATCACCGACGAGGAGCAGCACCTGCGATTCCTCGGCCGCATCAACGATCCGCTCAAACAGTGGAAGTTGAGCCCGATGGACCTGGAGTCCCGACGCCGCTGGGAGGACTACACGCGCGCCAAGGAAATCATGCTGGAGCGCACGCACATTCCCGAGGCCCCCTGGTGGGTGGTACAGGCGGTCGACAAGAAACGCGCCCGCCTCAACTGTATCCATCACCTGCTGCAACAGTTCGATTACACGCAGGTTCAGAAGCCACCCATTGTGTTGCCGGAGCGGGAACGGCACGAGCATTACTCTCGCCAGGCAGTGCCGCCGGAACTGCTGGTGCCGGAGATTTACTAGTCACACGACCGTCAAATATTCCCAGCCCCCCAGGCCCCGGAAACTCCCAGGTGCCGGCCGTTTGCTCCAAAGCGGCCAGTCACCTGGGAGGGCTGCCCCTGACGGACTCTCAGCGACCGTGATTGCGCGTAGCAGCGTCCGCGTTTACCAGGCCAAAGCCCGTGAAGTTGTTGATCGGCAGCTTGGGTAGTGCCAGGACCGGGGCACTCCACTTCTGACCATTGTCCATGGTCACGATGATCTTCATGCCGCGGAACCGGTCCGGATCTTCCTGCACCGAGCCTTGAAGCGGCGAGAATACCGACAGTCCAAAATCGAAGGCATCCCCGCTCGAGAGCTTGCCTGGAGCGAACTTGATGGTGAACTGCTTCGCGTCCGTACTGACGCTGGGTGTCATATCCGCGAAGGTAACACCCGTCGAGTCTCCCACGCTGAAGCGGTTGAGATTCGTGTTGAACGTGAGCCCGATGGCCGAGGTGTCCAGGGTTATCGAGCTGATCGAGTGGTGACCGAAGATCAGCGGCACATTGACACTGAAGTCCCGGCTCCACCGCGTCCAATCCGCGTTGATATTGAAGAACACAGGGCCCGCGATCGTGCCGGCAACCGAGCGCTCGTCAGGCACCCACACCGGCGTGGCAGTCTGCTCCAGCCGCCGGTAGACCTGTTGAGGTGACAGACTGCCCGGCCCGCCAGCCGCCTGAAGAACCAGGCCTGCTACAGCCGCAGCATCCGGAGCGGCCGCACTGGTGCCGAAGAAGTTCGGGAAGCCATCGCCATCCGGATCGTCACCGGGGATGAAGAACGTCGTATTCACGCCATCCGCTGCAGTGATCTGCGGAGTGAAACGTACCTCCGGCGTACGCAGGCGCTTACCCTGCTGGTCAAAGTAAATCGTGACCGGACCGGGCGAGCTGAAGTCCTCCGGGAACTGCGGAATCGCGTAATACATTGCGGCGACACCGAGAGCACCAGTAGCCGTCGGATGTCCGAACGTCGAGGGCGCATTCTGCCGCTCGCTCACCGCCAGAGCGTTGTCGACAATGTATTTGATCCGCTTCGCCGGCCCACCGTTGACGCTCCCGATCACGATCTGATAATCGGTGACATTCGCACCACCGACGATGTCGCCCGGAGCCGGAATCATCTCCGCAAGCTCCAGAGCCTGGTCGGTCCGGATATTGTCGTCCGTCGTGTAGAAGACTGTGGCCGTGGTGTTTGGATCCAGCCAATTGCCATCTTTGTCAAAGACATAGATGTTGTAGTCGGTCTTGACCCCGCCGACGTTGAAAGGCTCGTCCCACTGGAAGTCGAAGACCGCATCCGAGGCCACCGAGACACGCTGCGTGATGCTCGCGCCCTCGAATCCGCCGAAATTGTGTACCGACTGCGGCCGGATTGCCGCGGGAATCTGGTCGAGCTTCACGTTCCCGTGACCGGCCGCGACCAATGCCTTAGCCTTCGCGAAGGAAATACCGCTGTAGGTATCTTCAAACGCCTCCAGCCCATTGTTACCCGCCGAGGAGAAATAGGCACCACCGCTCTTCGCGACCTGGTTGACCGCCTTCGACACCATGCCGTCCGAGTACATCGGTTCGTCGAAGTAACCCACGTCATCGACAATCACATCCGCCTTGAACTGCGAGCGCAGCGCGAGGATGTTCTCCGCGAACTCCACCTCACCTATGAATGCAGTAGCGAATCCAAGCTGGGCCCCCGGTGCCACATCATGGATTAATTGCAGCATCGCCCGGCCTTCGTCCTCACCCCCACCCGGGCCCAGATCCTGCCCCGGCAGAACGGTCACCCCGTCCTTCGGCAAGTCACCACTCTTGATGTCATCCGCCGCATGCGTTGCACATGTAGTACAAGCGTCATAACTGTCCGAAAGCGCAGCAATGCGGATGCCCTTGCCATCAAAACCATTCTTCTGCGCCAGGTCCGCCTTCTGCAGCGCCACTGCCTGACTTTGCACCGCGCCGGCCCGTTTCATCGGCCGATGCTCCGCGTGAATCGAGTGAACGCCCGCTACCGCGGCCGCTTTGTGCGCGGCTGCCAAGGGCAAGACACCTTCCACGATCGCAGGATCGAGCGTGCTCTGCGTTTGCAGGCGGAAGCCAGCAGCAGCCAGGTCCGCGAGCACAGTCTTGGCATCGGCACCGGGCAGGATTCGCACCTTGACGAGCGGATCACCTGCGCGGTCGGTCAGGTGCAGTTTCAACTTCTGCGGCAAACGCGGATCGCCGCGGTCATAGGCGGCGGCCAACTCCCGCAATCCCGTCGCTAGCGGAGCCGATGGGCCGGCCGCAAGTGAAGAAGTGTTAAGGCAAACGCAGAGTGCAGCCGACACAGCCGCACACACGTAATGAGACCTACGCATGAACGATTCTCCCCGGCGCGCGCTTGATGGTGTGACGCGCTTAGGTGACAGAAGCTATGGTGCGCCGCACACGGCGTCAAGCGTCACGAACTAACATGGGAACGGAAACCAACACGAGCGGTCGGCGTGCTATTTTATCGTCTGCTAGGATCTACAGCCCGCCCGCACTGGGAAGGCATACAGTACGGGCTGGCCTCGAGACCCCACGAAGGTCAGCCGCAGCGACTCGAGCGCCCACACTTGACAACCGGCGCGCAATCGCGGCAGGGCCGTGCTGCGCCGGTCTTAGCGTGGCCGTCCGGCCGGGCGGGATACGCCGGGCTGCGCGAGCGTGAAATACAATTCCTGCAACTCACCCGCCCGCCGCTCACCCACCTCCTGCCTGCGGCACAACCGGCTCAAGCGCCGCTTGAACAGCGGCGGGAAGCTCATGGGCGAGATCGCTTCCAACATCGTGGCGCCTTCCATCGGCACCAGATGCGCAAACATGATGTCGCCGTCATTCAGGGAAGTTGACGCCGCCTCCTCGCTGACCTCGCATTCGCTCCCGGTCATCACGTCGCGCGCCTGAAATCCAACACACGGCTCGCAGTCAGCAACCTCGTAAAAGCCGGGCGATGTCACCAGACAGGTTTCCAGATAGCGCCGCAACAACGGATCGAGTTGCGGCCAGTTCCGCTCGAGATACGCGCGCGTCGGCGGCATCCCATACAAAGACCACTCCTTGACCTTGTTCCCCTTCTCGCGTGTCGGCGACCAACGGTGAAACAGCCAGGAGAAGAACAACTCTGTGTGGGGGTCGTCGAGGTGGAAGGCCGCCGCCGTCCCGCTCGTGAACTCCAGCCAAGCTTGCTGAAGCGTCTCGCGGCCGTACGACTCGCCTATGAACCGCACTATCCCGACCGCGTAGCCCTCCACCGCGCCGCGAATCCGGTGCCAGAGTTGGTGCTTCTGCCTGGCTCTCATGGCCGTAATGGTACCGCGCCACATTGAGACAGGGAGATTTCGGCCGCAAGCGGTTTTTTTGCGAATGTCAGAGGTTTGTTTATTGATGAAGCGGAGCAGTGTCCGCGTTGTCCAAGTCGCGGGCTCATCTTGATTACCTTTCTGTGACGTATTTAACTTGATCAGGCCGATGCAACACACAGAAGTGCGAAGTGGCGCAAAACCGATGAGGACCCGAGGCCAGGGTGTTGGCCATGACGTTCGCGCGTTCGCAGCAAGGATGCGTGAATCACGGAGGATGACGATGAACACAACAGCAATAGAGCAAAGTGTCTGCTCGCGGCCACGCCGCCCACATGCTGACGCAGGTATTGTATTTGGATCGGCCGCCACTGCACCGGCCAAAAAGCCTGACAGCGTCCGAGCAACTTGCGAAGCGATCGGACTTGCGAGGTCAACTTACTACTACCAGTCACACCGCTCGACAGCGGCCATTGAGTTCGAGCAGAAGATCGTCCTACGCCTGCATGAGCTGCGGGACGAGCACCCCAACGACGGCTATCGGCGCATGACCCTCCAGTTGCAGGCCGAGGGTTTTCACGTCAACCGCAAGCGAATTGCGCGATTGATGCAACTTCACAGCCTGACGAAGCGGCAGCCCAGGCCGGATACGTGGGCCCCTCGCTTCCCGCAGCCGCGGGCACCAATCGCAAACCTACGGGAGTCCGCCCGCCTCACCGGACCCTACCAGGTCTGGGTCACCGATGTTGCTTACGGGCATATCCGCTCAGGCCTGGTATACGCTGCGGCGATCATCGACGCTTGGTCACGCGAGGTCGTTGGCTATGCGGCGTCATTGCAGATCACTAATCGGCTGGCGCGGATAGCGCTTCACTCCGCCGTTCGGGCGCACCGTCCGGCGCCGGGATGCATTCATCACTCTGCTTGTGGGACGCAGTACCTGACCCGCAGCTATTGCGAGCTGCTCACGCAATACGGACTCATTCCCTCGGTTGGCGCGGCGGCGGGCCGATTTGCGTTTGCCTCGCATGATTGTTCGGAGGCGTCGCGCCACATCGTTGACATATACAACTACGACAACTGGAGGGACGTGCTCAATCAGCCGCGAGAGTTCATACAAGCGCTCTATTCGCCCGAACGGATTGAAGCGCTCCTGGGGAGACGCTCCGCGGATGAGTCGGCTTTGCCCGCAATGAGTTGATTCAGCCACATACAGTCAGGACTGAAGCGCCAGCCTCCGCAATATTCCAAGCTCTGTCACTTTGTTGCTACGCAACATCCAGTACTTCCGTGATGTTACGCGTGCATTGCAACGATGTGGCAGTTAGGTTGGGTATCAAGTACGGTTCTAGCGTTTTCAGTTGATCGGGCCAATGACCGGCTGTGAGCTGGTGCGCTTAGCCACGGAGGCGCGTCTTATGGACAAGGCGATGTTGCAGGGGGTGTTCGCTTGCCTGCTGTGGATCATCCACATGCCGGCCGCCCGGGCACTGGATTCCGGCACCAAAAAGGCAGTTCAAACTGCCACGTTCGAATTCCGGGCCCCGGCGCGCGCGGTCCGTTCCAAAGACCTCGTCGGCACGGCCTTTGCCATCGGTCCGAACGAATTTGTCTCTGCGGGCCATCTGTTTGACAAGGCCATCGGCAGCCGTTTCGGTCACCCAGTACTGAGGGATTCGAGCGGGGCTGAATACACGGTCGCGGACATCCTGCAATTTTCCGAGCAGCAGGACTACGTTATTTTTTCGCTCGAGCATCCTCCGCGTATCACGCCACTGCCGACCCGCCGCGGCGATCAAACGGAGCCGGATGTATATCTCGCAGGTTGGCGAACGGACGGACGAGTTGTCATCGAACACGGCACCTTCTCCGGGGTGACCCGCGACCGTGAGTCCGGGGAATTTGACTGGTTACGATTTTCCGGCCCGCTGTGGGGAGGCGTTGGCGGCGGCCCCCTTCTGGACGGCTCCGGACGTGTGATTGGAATCGTGCAGGCAAGCGCGCGCAATGGGGATGCAAGTTACGCCGTGCCAATAGGTCTACTACAGACCGGAGAGCCGCAGACAGCGCACATTCATGCAACAGAGATGCTTCGGTCTCTGATGCCGGTAGTGTCATCCGTGAAACCGCTCGAGGCGGAGATTCCACTGCCGCTATCATTCGAGAAGTTCTCCCAGGAGTTGCAGCAACTGCGTACGGCGTACTTCGACCGCGAGATCGGACCTCTGCTCGATGCAACGCGCCGCAATTTCGTACTGACTGGAGACGGAGCGGCTGAAGTGTGCAACCTGCTGAACGGCAGGAACTGCGAATGCAAGCCGAGAGCGAGTTCCAGCGGCGTGCTCGTGGTGAACGATCCCGACGCCGATGACTTGCTGCGGCAAGTCATTGCAGGCAAAGAAGCATCGCGGACTGTCGCAGGAGCTGTCGTTCTGCGGACGGGGAGCAGCGATGCGGGAATCCGCAAACATGATCTATCAAGCGATCCTCTGCTCCACCTCAGGCTGGCGCTCAAGGGACAGGCCAGCGCCGATGCGCGCCTAAAGGCAGCTGATAGGGTGTCGCGCGCGGCAGGGAATCAGGACGGCATCTACGTCGATTTCCGCGACCGGACGTGGCATATGCGCACGTGGCCACTGTCGGATCAGGATTTCGAGTTGATCTCCCTGGCGCGAAAGTTACCTGACGGCTATGTGGTTCTGACGCGAACCATGCCCGCCGCGCTTAGCCACGCGGCTGAACTGCAACTGCAGGTCATCGCGAATTTGGTGTATTACGGATGCGAGGAATTGGAGGGCGAAGGTGTGGCACAAGTAGCGGACACCATGTACAGATGAGCGGCTACCCCGGTGAGCCCCGCGCGGTGGTCCCTCGCGAGGGCCGAATTACAAGTGGCGTGTCTCCACTGGCGCAACCCACCAATTGTTATCCCGCCCATTGGCGTATCTGACCGGCGCTTCTGCCAACTCCGAAGCACTTGCATCATCCAGCGTGCCCAACTGAACCGAGACGAAGGCCCCGCCAATCTGTTCGATGTAACCACGGACGAACGGATGCACGCCGCAGTGACGGCAGAACACGTGGTGCGTGCTCTTCGAGCCAAACTGATAGTCACTGAGATCCGCCTCTCCGGCCAACAGTCGAAAATCGGCGGGTTTGACGACCACACCCCAATTGCGCGTCTTCGTACAGATCGAGCAATTGCATTTGCCAGTGCCCGCGCTGAGGTCAATGTCTGCCTCGTAGCGCACCGCGCCACAGTGACAGCTTCCCTTATAAGTTTTCTTCATCTGAAGTCTCCCGGCTCTCTCTCCGGCGCCCAGAATCCCACATAAGCCGTTAATTTGCTGGGGCATTTAGCCCAGCCAGGACTGCAGCAGGAAAAAATTCGCCGCCGCGCCTCCCGTATGTCGGACCCGCCACCTCCCGAACGTCCTTTGGATCAGGCCGATCCCGTAAGCGTTCCCGATGGAGATCCGAGATGTCCTCAACCCCCAGCGCATTCCCGAAGATCGTCTCCGCAACCGAATGGCAACGAGCCCACGCCGCGTTCCTCGCGAAGGAAAAGGCATTCACTCGCGCGAGGGACGCGCTGGCGGCCGAACGGCGGCAGTTGCCAATGGCAAAGGTTGAGAAGCAGTACACGTTCGACGGTCCCGGCGGTCCGCTGAGCCTGCTGGACTTGTTCGAGGGCCGCCCTCAGCTTCTGCTTTACCATTTCATGTTCGCCCCCGGCGTCAACGGCTGGCCAAACGCCGGCTGCCCCGGCTGCTCCATGTTCGTGGACAACATCGGGCAGTTCACTCCAGCGCATTTGAAAGCACGTGGAATCTCGCTTGCCGTGGTTTCCCTGGCGCCGCTTGCGAACATCGAGGCTTACCGGAAGCGGATGTCGTGGCCGCATCGGTGGGTGTCTTCTGCCAACAATTCGTTCAATACCGACCTCGGGCTGACCACCGCGGAGGGCGAATTGCACGGCATGAGCGTATTCGTGCGCAACGGCGATGAGATCTTCCGCACCTACTTTACCTCCCAGCGAGGCACCGAAGGGCTGGGGAATGTATGGGGCTTTCTCGATTCGACGCCTTACGGGCGGCAGGAGAGCTGGGAGAAATCACCGGACGGTTGGCCGCAGACCCCGCCTTACCAGTGGTGGCGACGTCACGATGAGTATGACCTGAAGTGATCCCGGCCGCGACACTAGCCTCGCTGTTGCCTGGGCCACTTCCATGCATACCAGACGACGGCCGCCGTGAGTGCGGCCTCGACTACTCCCAGGAAGATATAGAACATCCATTCGCCAGGCATGGTCATGATTATGATGACCGTGTAGATCATACCAAACAAGATGTTAGTCCAACGATTCACTGCTGCGGGTAGCACCAACGACAGGAAAACCATCACACCCGGGATCGCCATCATGATGGCGACACCCAACAACACTCCTTGCGTCGCCGGTCCAAGAGGACCGATTTTCCCCGCAATCATATCCGTCACTGTCCCGGGCTTATACAGCCCGAAATAGTCACCGTATATGTAGCAGAACATCACGGACGCCCACAGCGCCGAGAGTTTCAGCTTTACGTTTACCTTGAGATCCTCGAGTACCGGTGATGTTGTCATTATTCCTCCCTTTTGGAGTATATAGCCTCCAATGCGCGTAACGTTAAGATAGGGATCCACTGCTGGAGTTAGTGCCATGCTGAAGCAACCCGAGCTCTATGAACGCTTCCGCGCCCTTCATGAACAGAAGGGCGGATTCATCATGCCGAACCCCTGGGACGGTACCTCCGCGCTGCTGCTGAAGCAGGCAGGCTTCCAGGCTCTCGGAACGTCCTCGGCGGCGCTTGCGTCTGCGCTGGGTCGGCTCGATGGCCGGCACGCCGTGAGCCGGGAGGAGCACCTCGCTAACGCCAGGCTCATGGGGGGACTCACGGATCTTCCCATCAATGGTGACTTCGAGGACGGCTACGGGGCGAGTCCCAGCGACGTGGCGATGACAGTCGAGGCCTCAATTGCTGCCGGACTGGCCGGCATCGGGATTGAGGATACCTCTGGGAATCCCACTAACCCCATTCGCGAGTTCGACGATGCGGTTGCTCGCGTCCGCCAAGCGGCGAAGGCAGCAAAGGGCCGGATCGTACTGACCGGGCGCGCCGACAACTTCATCCAGGGCCGGCCGGATCTCGAGGACACTATTAAACGCCTCGTCGCATTCGCGGAGGTCGGTGCGGATGTTCTCTATGCGCCCTATCCTCCCGATATGGCGGCGGTCGAGCGGATAGTGAAGGCAGTGGCTCCAAAGCCCGTCAACATTGTGGTCGGTACAATGAGTGGCGCGCTGCCGTGGACGGAACTCCAGAAGGCTGGAGTCAAGCGTGTCAGCATGGGCGTAACACTCTACACGCGGGTGATGGGCGACCTTCGCAAAGCCGCCACGGAACTGGCCGCTGGCGATCTCGCCTCGGCGTCCGCGGGTATCAGCTTCGGCGAGATCAAGAAACTGATTTCCGAGGCCACATAGCCTCAACAGTTGCAGAAACAACTGTCGCGGTAGTAGTCGGGACACTGCGGTCAAGCGCACGAGGTGCGCGCACGGGCGGCGGTTGTGCGTACAAGCCTCGGGAACGGCTCGCGACTTCAGGGCAGTGGTCGCAATCGTCCCGAAGTGCTAGCTTGCCGCGGCAAAAGGTCTGGCTGACACACAACTCGCCGGATCAGCCAAATCTATGGCGAGCAGCATCAATAGCACCCTGTGGCGGGAACTCAGCCCGCATCTCGACCACGCTCTGGAGCTGGAGGACGGACCCCGCGGAGTATGGCTCGCAGCATTGCGCGCGGAAAATCCAGAGCTGGCGGCGACTCTCGAGACGCTGTTGGCCGAGTCACGCGCACTCGAGAGTGAGGGATTTCTGGAGGACAGGCCCTTCCCTCTCCTCACCCAGGCGTCACTCGCCGGGCAAACGCTCGGCCCCTACACGATCGATCGCCTCATCAGCCGCGGCGGAATGGGCGAAGTCTGGCTCGCATCACGCAGCGACGGCCGTTTCGAAGGACATTGCGCTATCAAATTTCTGGCTGGCTCGGTCATGCATCCGAAGCTGGTCGACCGCTTTCATCATGAAGGGCGACTTCTCGGGCGCCTCATCCATCCCCACATCGCGCGGCTCATTGACGCCGGCACCACGGAAACGGGCCGGCAGTACCTGGTCCTCGAATACGTGGACGGCCAGCAAATCGATCACTACTGTCAATCGGAGGCACTGTCGGTCGATGCACGCGTGCGGCTGTTCCTCGATGTGGTGCTGGCGGTTGCCCACGCCCACAGCCATCTCATCATCCATCGCGATCTAAAGCCCTCGAATGTGCTCGTCACACGCAACGGCGCCGTCAAACTTCTGGATTTTGGTATCGGCAAACTCCTGCCTGCCGATGAGCAATCGCAGGACGGCGCGGCGCTGACCAGAGTTGAAGATGTCGTATTGACCCCGGAATATGCGGCTCCCGAGCAACTCTTCGGTGATGCGCCCTCTACGGCCACCGATGTATATCAACTCGGAATGTTGCTGTATGTACTCCTCGCAGGCAAACACCCGGTATCCACGTCCGGCAGCCGCTCCGAACGCATCAAAGCAGCACTCGACGGCCACGTGCCACGGATATCGGAGTTCGTGAGCGGACCGGTGCGCAAGCGACTTCGAGGCGATCTTGACGCCATTCTTTCGATGGCACTGCGCAAAGATCCAAACGAGCGCTACGCGACGGCAGCTGCTTTGCACGAAGACCTCGTCCGCTACCTGAATGGTGATGCCGTTCATGCTAGGGCCGGCGCTGCACTGTATGCAGCACGCAAATTCGTCAGCCGTCATCGTGCAAGTGTGTTGGCCGCACTCCTCGTAATAGCCGCGCTGCTTGGTACCTTTGCCGTGACAGCCGTGCATCTCGTCGAAACACGCAGACAGCGCGAAGCTGCACTCGCCAGCGCCCGTCATGCAGAGGCGACCAAGACTTTTCTGCAGCTCGTGCTGTCAGAATTCCAATCACGCGGCGAACCTCTCACGAACAAGGCTCTGCTCGAGCGCAGCTCGGCATTGCTCAAGGCACAATATGCGAATCAGCCCGCGTTCGTCAGCGAGATGTTGATCGAATTATCAATCGAGTATATTGACATCGCGGAACTCACTACCGCGCTGGGCATGCTGGAGGACGCCCGTCGGTTCGCACTGCTTGCGGGCAACTACAGGCTGCTTGCACTTGCCGAATGTGAGATTGCCGGTGACCAGGCACGCAGCGGTCTTGGCAAAGAGGCACTGCGACACCTGGCGCAGGGAATGGGCGCCGTGGGACGCTTGAAGTCCCCAGACATCGAGGTTCGAGCCGCATGCATGTTCGCTCAGGCGAAGGTGCGCGCCGCTTCCTCCGACCGCGCTGGCGCCATCGGAATCGAGTTGCAGGCGCGCACAATGATGGAGGCAGCGGGAGAAACACGGGGTGTCCTCTACAACACCGTCCTTTCCGGGCTTGGGTCGGAGTTGATGGACGAGGGCCGCGTCGCCGATGCTCTGGCGGTCTCCCGACAGGTGGTTGACAGTAACGCGCGCAACGGCCGCGGCGGGACGCGGCAGCAACTCGTCGCTGAGCAAAACGTAGCAACCATCCTGTATCGGCTGGGCGAGGTGCGGGAGTCGTATGAATTGCGGCGGCAGATTCAGCACCAACTGGCACAGTTGACCAATGGCGAGGAAGTAAGGGCTGTATTCCTCGCGAACGCGGCCGGCTGCGCAAACCGCCTCGCGCGCTACGACCCGGCGCTCGACTTACTGCCGGCAGCGGCCGGTCGTGCCGAACGGGACGGGGACTTGAGTATGTTCAGGTTCATCAGCACCGAGCTCGCCCGTACGCGACTACGAATGGGCTTGCCGCGTGCCGAAGTCGAAGCACCGTTGGGCCATCTGGAGGCAACACGGCTCGGAGGGGAACCCGCGCTCGACACCACGACACGGGTACTGGTTGACAGCATCAGGGCCGAATTGGACATGCGTGAAGGCCAGCGTCAAGCGGCGGACCATCGGGCAGAACAGTTGTTGCGAACGCTCGACGATTTGAAATTCAACAGACCACGCTCGAGGTATCTCGCATCGTTGCTGGCTTCACGAACCGCACTTGCGGCCGACGATGCTGCGCGCGCGACAGAGCACGCGCGAGCCGCGCTACGGCTCGTAGAGCCAATCGCGCGTGGCCCGGACACCAGCGCAGACGTGGGGGATGCGCTGTTGCTCCTCGCGCGTGCGCTGATTGCGCAACATCACGACACCGAAGCTCGCCCGTTGCTGGCGCGCGCAATTCTATGCCTGCGTAACGGGTACGGGGCAGATCATCCGACGACCCGCGAAGCCGAAGCGCTGATCTCGAGCCAGCGAAGTTAGTCAGTCCCGCAAACTGGCCCCAGTCCGCCTACCCACCGCCTAAGCGGGCGCCTCCGCATCCAACGTCCGGCCCCGCCCACGCACATCAGGACCTCAGTCCTGGTATCTAAGACCAATGCACATAACCCGGTGAACCGTAAGCTCCGTCCTTGAGCCCACACTCAGGAGGTCTTGACTGCAAAGACATGTCTCCTCGCCCGCACATTCTCTCAGCGTGACCTGTATGGCATCTTCACTGCGTCTCAAAAGGCCGATGGCCACGGCCACACGCAGAATCAGGGAACAAGGAACTCACGCAAATGAACGGAAGAGATGCTCCTAGAGGCATATTTACCTGGTTATTGGGCGCGCTGGCTGGGTTGATATGCGCGATCGCAGGCGCCGCCGACTTCACAGTCGTAAACAACTGCAGCTACACCGTATATCCAGGCATCTATCCCGCTACCTACGCCAATGGCGGCTGGCAGATGGCTCCCGGCGCACGAGTGAACTTCACGCTGGAGTCTGGCTGGATCGGCCGGATCTGGGGCCGCACCGGCTGTAACAGCGCCAACCCCGCAGTTTGTTCCACCGGTCAGTGCGGTGGCGTTGGGTTACAGTGCGCCGGTACAACGGGCCTGTCGGGTACTTCGCTCGCGGAATTCAACCTGAACGCCAATGGAACCGACTGGTATGACGTGAGCTACGTCGATGGATTCGACAACCCCATCGGTATCAGTATCTCCAACCCCAGCTGCTCATCCCCTAACGCCTGTACGACGGCGCCGTTGAACAGCTGCTCCGGTGACCTGAAGAGCGGCGCTGATTGTCTGAGTCCGTGCACGGTTTTCAACAGTGACCAGTTCTGCTGCCGCGGAGCCTTTGGGACGCAGGCCAGCTGTGTCGTGGCGAATTGGCCTTCAGCCGAACAGTCGTTTGTGACCAATATCCACAACGCCTGCCCAGGTCAATACGCGTATGCCTACGACGATGCAAATGGACTGCACACCTGCCCCACCGGGTCGAGCTACACCGTAACGTTTTGCCCAAACGGCGGCAGCGGCGGCGGTACGAGTCTCAATGGTGCGCACACTCTGACACCTGCAAATGCCACAGCCTTACGCTTGGATGATTATCTGTCCGGCACGGGTAACGGCAATGTAGTGGACATCTGGACGGCCAACGGCACTGGTGCTCAGAAGTGGGTCTTAGCCAACAGCGGCGTCGTGCCCGCCGGGTATTACAACATTGCCGTCTCTTACGGCCCCTTCTGCCTCACGGCTGCCGGCTCCAATCCAAACTCCGCGGTGAACCTGCAGGCTTGCAACGGATCTGCCGGCCAGGCTTGGCAGGTCACCGGAGGCAATGGCAGATACCAGCTCCATCCAGCGACCAACACGGGACTGTGCCTGGATGTGCTGTATGGAGGGGCCAGCGACGGTACTCCGGTACTCGTCTACACGTGCACCGGTAATAGCAACCAGAGCTGGAGCATCAACTAGGAGTGGCGGTCAGATGTTCAGGCAGATAGGCATTCTGAGTCTTTGCATGCTGGCGGCGATCGCAGCACAGGCTGCGCAACCCCGTGCCGAGGAGTTCGTAAAGCTACAGGACGAAGTTGCACGGCTCAATGCGCAACAGCTGCAGATTCTGGCCAGCCTGGATGAGCTGAAGAAGATGATAAAGGGTCCGGGTCAACCGGCCCTGAAGCCGCCGCAGACCATGAGCGTCGCGGGCGAGCCTTTCAAGGGCCAGCCCAGTGCCACATTGGCCATCATAGAGTACGCCGACTTCCAGTGTCCCTTCTGCCGACGTTTCGAGCAGGAGGTCTACCCGCAGCTGCGCGACAACTACATCAACACAGGCAAGGTGAAGTATTTTCACCGGGATATGCCGCTGGCGTTCCATGAAGGTGCGATGCCGGCGGCCCGCGCCGCCCACTGCGCGTCCGAGCAGGGGAAGTTCTGGGAGATGCACGATAGTCTGTTGGGGGATGCTGCTTCGCTGGGCGCTGCTGACATCGACGAACGGGCCGGAAAACTGGGGCTGAATGTCTCCAAGCTGGATGAGTGCATTTCCAGCGATCGCTTCGCAGACGTCATCCAGCGCGGTGTCGCGGAAGCGAATCAGATGCAGATCAGCGGCACACCCACGTTCATTATTGGAACGCTGGACGGCCAAGGCGAATTGATGAGCGTCAAGAAGACCGTCGTCGGCGCCTATCCCTTCGGCACCTTCAAGGCAGCCCTCGATCCCCTGCTCGCGGCGAGATAGAGATCCTTGGGAACGTTAGAACGCGGGAGGATTCATGACAAACATCGAAATCTCTGCCTAGACTTCCGCCGGTCGGATCTCGAATCAATAATTTCCAAACTCTCGATCGCAAGGAGGCGACTATGAATCGTTACGCGAATGCGAAGGCCGCATCGTTCGGCGTCGTGCTTGGTTTGCTGTTGACTACGACTGCTTTGGCTGATGAACCATCATCGGCGTCCGCGAATGCGCTGAACAGACCGGTAAGACACACGCGCGTCTGCGCTGGGCCAGCTGCGGAGGGCTTTGCGCGTTGTCACGCCCATCTGGTCATGAACGAAACCGGCCAAGTGATGGCCGCTGTGACTCCATCGGGCTTTTCGCCAGCCGACCTGCGCAGCGCCTACAACATCACTGGCGCCGGCGCGTCGAGCACCGTCATCGCCATCGTTGATGCCTTCGGCTATCCGAACGCTGAGAGGGACCTCGGCACCTATCGATCGCAATTCGGACTACCAGCGTGCACCACTGCGAATGGGTGCTTCAGGAAAGTGAACCAGCGTGGCGTTCAGGGCAGCTACCCAGCCACAAACACCGGTTGGTCGCAGGAGACCGCGTTGGATCTGGATATGGCCAGCGCCATGTGCCCCGGATGCTCGATTCTGCTCGTGGAGGCCGATAGCGCCAGCTTTCAGAACCTGGCAACGGCGGTCAATACGGCAGCGGCAATGGGTGCACACGCGATCAGCAACAGTTACGGCGGCAGCGAGTCTGGCAGCTCGAGCTTTGAGCCGTTCTATAACTACGCAGGCATTGCCGTTACGGTGAGTTCCGGCGACAGCGGCTTCGGAGTGGAGTTTCCGGCCTCTTCTCCACACGTGACAGCAGTTGGTGGGACGAGTCTCGTGCGAAGCAGCAACTCTCGCGGCTGGAGCGAAACCGCATGGAGCGGAGCTGGTAGTGGATGCAGCGCCCTGTATGCCAAGCCCACCTGGCAGACTGACTCAGGCTGCGCCCGCCGCACTGTCGCCGATGTCTCCGCCGTCGCAGACCCCAACACCGGCGTGGCCGTCTTCGGACCCGCTAATTCGCGGACCTCAGCCTGGCTGGTATTCGGTGGCACAAGTGTCGCGGCCCCGCTGATTGCGGGAATTTATGGTGTGAACGGCACCGCCGTAAACCACGGAAACGATCCATATCGGCATCTGAGCTCGATCAACGACGTGACCTCGGGCAGTAATGGCAGCTGCGGAGGGTCCTATCTCTGCACGGCCAAGGTGGGTTTCGATGGTCCCACGGGACTCGGCACGCCCAAGGGTATGGCAGCCTTCGGGTTTTAGAGTGATGCACGTTTCGTGAGTCACCGCGCACTGGTGCCCGTGTCGCAAGCGGCATGGGCACCAATGCCGACAGCCGCGCCACGATCGGCCCCAAAGCCGAAACATATAAGTTTCATTATATAACCAGCACGGAGCACTTAATGCCTCCAAGCCCCGTTCTGGTCGCCTAAACAGCATCCTATTTCCTTGATGCCTGCTATTGAAACTTATATTAGGTTCGTTTAACGTCGGATCACAAACCGAGCCATAACAAGAGTCAGGTTCGGTGCCAAGGGGACACGCAACGCCGACGACGCGCATCCGCTCACACCCTCACCGAGCAGGGCTTTCCCTACTTCCTAATCTGCAGGAGAACTGCCATGTCGAAAGGACCGGCCGTAGGTTCAAACGGACTCATTCATCGCCTGCCCCCGTTCGTTTTCGTATGGATGATGGCCCTGCTCGCGGCATTGTGTTGCCATCCCGCCGCCGCCCAAACCACCACCACTCTCGTGCCCTCCTCCTACGTCACCAGCAGCGGCACCAGCGGTGGCCAGGCAGTCACAACTTCCATCGACCTTCTCGATGAAACCGGCACCGCC